>OBKR01000011.1_pt1 | contig 276048 bp, 201 predicted proteins | sample 1518991 | NCBI WGS metagenome assembly OBKR01 (sample SAMEA2452117, study PRJEB22498) | human gut metagenome | biome: human feces; feature: human gut; material: feces | place: Australia | collected 2012
CAAACCGAACAAGAACAGAGGTATCGCACCTGAAGATGCTCCTTATTCATTCAGTCGTGAGTAAAAGATATCTTGTTTATATCTTATTTTGAAAATTGCTTATTTATGAAGACAATATTTAATATCGTGCTTGGGCTGGCGTGTGTTGCAGAAACACTAAATGCTCAGGATGCCAAGACCATATTTCAGACAGCAGAACCCTGGAAGCAGGAAACAGATATTCGTGCCGATGCCGTAATGGTATATGGCACGGTAGATAAACCGAATATGACCTTTGAACAGCGCATAGAATCATGGCGTAAAAGAGGATATGGCATTCAGTTTATGACGGGAGTAGCCTGGGGAGATTATCAGGACTATTTTTTAGGTAAATGGGATGGAGTGACCGATCATTTGCGCGAAGGACAGCGGGAAAAAAATGGTGCAGACATCTCGCATGGGCATTTGATTCCTTATGTTGTTCCAACCGAAAGCTTTATCAGATACATGAAAGAAAAGCAGATAAAGCGGGTGATAGATGCAGGCATTACAGATATCTATCTGGAAGAACCTGAGTTTTGGATGAGAGGAGGCTATAGTAATGCATTTAAGGAAGAATGGATGAATTATTATGGAACGCCATGGCAGGATCAGCAAGACTCACCGGATGCGACTTATCTGTCGAATAAACTGAAATATTGGCTGTATTATCGCGCCTTGGATGAGATATTTTCTTATGCTAAAGAGTATGGTAAGAGCAAGGGATTGGAAGTAAAATGTTATGTCCCTACCCATTCTCTGATAAATTATACTTCATGGCAGATTGTGAGTCCGGAAGCTAGTTTAGCTTCGCTTGATTGTGTTGACGGCTATATCGCTCAAGTATGGACTGGTACATCCCGCGAACCGAATTATTTTAAAGGGGTGCGTAAGGAGAGAGTCTTTGAAAATGCTTTTCTCGAATATGGCTGTATGAAATCGATGACAGCTCCTTTGGGACGTAAGATGTATTTTCTGACTGATCCTATTGAAGACCGTGCGAAAGACTGGACCGATTATAAAATAAATTATCAGGCTACTTTTGCAGCTCAGTTGATGTATTCGGATGTAGATACGTATGAAGTAATGCCATGGCCCGACCGTATATATCAGGGATTGTATGATATAGCAGGAACTGATAAAAAGCAGCGTATTCCCCGCGATTATTCTACACAGATGCAGATCATGATAAATACACTGAACGACATCAAAGTGTCGGATTGTGCTGTTAGTGGAACTCACGGCATTGGCGTATTGATGGCAAACTCGATGATGTTCCAGCGTTTTCCTAATCATGACGGTTATGATGATCCTTCTTTCTCCAGTTTTTACGGACAGACCTTACCATTGATGAAAGACGGTATTCCGGTAGAAATTGTACATATGGAAAACTTGCCGTTCAAGCAAACATTGGCCGATGTAAAGGTTTTGATTATGTCTTATTCCAATATGAAGCCAATGGAAGAACGTTATCACCAGATGTTGGTCGATTGGGTAAAAAACGGTGGTGCACTGATTTACTGTGGAGAGGATATTGATCCGTATCAGCAGGTTCCTGAATGGTGGAATAAATCTCCTTATGCATATCATTCGCCTTCAGAACATTTGTTTGAATTAGCAGGACTGGACAGGAAACCGGCTGCCGGAAAATATACGGTGGGTAAAGGAAAAATACAGGTTATACGCCGCGATCCGAAATACTTTGCGTTGGAACCGGATGGTAACAAAGTGTTTAAAGAGTGTGTATATTCTCTTTATAAGGAGGTGAGTGGTGAAAAAGTTGAACTGAAGAATAATTTTGTTGTCCAGCGTGGTGCATATGTCATTGCGGCCGTCCTGGATGAAAGTATTTCTTCTAAACCTGTACAAATTAAAGGGTTGTATATTGATTTGTTCGATAAAGACCTGCCTGTTATTTCTCAGAAAAAGATTAATCCGGGAGAGCAGGCCTATTTGTATGATTTGCGGAAAATAACAGAGAAGAGTAAAGCGCATGTTTTGTGTGGGGCATCAAGAATCAGTGATGAAAGACTGGGTGAGAAGGAATACTCTTTTATTGTTAAAAGTCCGTTGAACACGACGAATGTTTCCCGAATTTATTTGCCTTCCGTTCCTAAAGAAGTAATGATAAATGGTGAACATTTTGACTGGAAGAGTAACTGGGATAAGAAGTCTTCTACTTTGCTAGTTCGGTTCGAAAATAACCCCGATGGAGTAGAAGTAAACGTTAAGTGGTAAATATTGATATGATAACTCAATAGATTTTTTATAAAGAATGAAACGTATTGTTTTTTTAGATTATGTACGTATTTTCGCATGCTTTCTGGTAATGGTTGTGCATGCTAGCGAGAATTTTTATGGTGCTGCCGGATCTACTGATATGGTAGGTCCACAGTCATACCTTGCATCAGAGACAGACAGGTTGTGGGTATCTGTATACGACGGATTTTCACGTATGTCGGTTCCACTTTTTATGATTGTGTCTGCTTTTCTTCTTGTTCCGATGAAGGAAGGACAGAACATGTGGCAGTTTTATCGTCATCGCTTTATGCGCATATTGCCTCCGTTCTTGATCTTTATGGTTTTATATAGCACGTTGCCGATGTTATGGGGACAAATTGACTCAGTTACCTCAGTGAAAGATTTGTCACGTATATGGCTGAATTTTCCGACTTTGGCAGGACATCTCTGGTTTATGTATCCTTTGATAAGCCTTTATTTGTTTATCCCGATCGTTTCACCGTGGATCAGTAAAGCTAGTGCGAAAGAGGAACGTTTCTTTATTGTGCTTTTTCTGGTGTCGACATGTATGCCTTATCTGAATCGTGTAGCGGGTGAAGTATGGGGACAGTGTTTCTGGAATGAGTACCATATGTTATGGTATTTCTCAGGTTATTTAGGTTATCTTGTGCTGGCACATTATATACGTGTACATCTTACCTGGAGTCGCTCTAAACGTCTTTGGGGCGGTGGACTCCTGATGGTAATAGGTGCATTGTGGACCATTTATTCTTTTTATTGTCAGGCCGTTCCAGGTGAAATACTCTCAACTCCTGTAATCGAAATCGGATGGGCTTTCTGCACCATAAACTGTGTACTTCTTACTGCCGGAACATTCCTGATATTCAGCACCATTAAGGCTCCTTCTGCTCCACGGTGGGTAACTGAAATGTCAAAGTTGAGTTATGGTATGTACCTGATGCATATATTCTGGTTAGGATTGTGGGCTGCCTTGTTTAAGCACAATTTGGCATTGCCTACTGTTATGGCTATTCCTTGTATTGCTGTCTGTACATTCATTTCGAGCCTTATTGCAACGAAGATCATATCGCTTATTCCTGGAAGTAAATGGGTTATAGGATAATGATTTGTCATGAGATGAGATTGTAAGTTTTATCTTAGGTTGTTTATCATTTGTTGGGCAGTAATGTTAGTAGCAATAGTTGGTCTACTGACGTTACTGCCTTAAAACATAGAAACATATCTGTTACAGATAAGGTAAAATTTCAATTATAGAAAACCGTTAGAACAATTAAAGTATATACGTATATTTAAAGAACTACTTATATTTAATATGAAGACAAACACTGTAATTTGTACATTATTTATTTTACTTCCTTTTATATCGTATGCTTCGATAAAGAAGACGAAAAGTAGTGATGTGCTTCAGCCCGTTTCTTTTAATGAAGTAATTCTCGAAGATAATTTCTGGTTGCCACGTTTACAGATTCAAAAGGAAGTACTTGTTCCCTTTGCTTTGGAAAAAGTACGCCCTGCCATGGACAATTTGCGTAAAACCGGAAATTATTTAAATGGAGTGAAAGATGAGCTTCCATTTCCGCATCGTTTTGTAGCTTCAGACCTTTATAAAGTGATGGAGGGAGCTGCATATCTGTTGACATTGGAAAAAGATTCAGCATTAGAGCATACGATGGATAGCATTATAGATCTCATCGGAAATGCACAAGAAGAGGATGGATATTTATATGAGGCTCATACAACTGGAGTTTCGGCTTCACATGAACATTGGGGAGGAGCTGGAATGGGAGATAAGCCGTACTCATGGGTAGTCCATAGCCATGAATTATACAATATGGGACATATGTACGAAGGGGCAGTTGCTTATTATCTGGCAACGGGTAAAGATAAATGGCTGAAAATCGCTGAAAAAAATGCACGTCATATAAACCATGTCTTTTTTGAAGGAGATCCTAAATATAATAATGGTAATCCAGTAAATCAGGCTCCTGGTCATCAGGAAATAGAACTTGCATTGGTTAAGCTATATCGTACAACAGGAGATTCACTTTATCTGAAGATGGCTCAAAAGTTTATTGACATTCGTGGTGTCACTTACCAGCCCGAAGGAGAAGGTGTAATGGCACCTAGTTATGCACAGCAGCATTTGCCTGTTCGTGAGCAGATTAAAGCGGTTGGACATGCTGTTCGTGCTACTTATCTTTATGCTGGTATGGCTGATGTATTGGCACAAACAGGTGATAAGAGCTTGCAGCCTGCTCTTGATAGCATTTGGAATAATATTGTAGATACGCGGATGCATATTACAGGGGGATTGGGAGCTATTCATGGTATTGAAGGCTTTGGTCCAGAGTATGTACTACCTAATAAAGATGCTTATAATGAAACTTGTGCCGCCGTAGGAAATGTAATGTTTAACTATCGGATGTTCTTGGCAAAAAAAGACGCCAGGTACGTCGATGTGGCTGAGGTAGCATTATATAACAATGTGTTAGCTGGGGTGAATTTGGATGGGAATAAGTTCTTTTATGTAAATCCGTTGGAAGCTGATGCACGTAATGCATTTAATCAAGGCCTGAAAGGACGCTCTCCTTGGTTTGGTACGGCTTGTTGTCCTTCCAATATCGCTCGGTTGATACCTCAGATACCGGGAATGATGTATGCTCATACCGATAATGATATTTATTGTACTTTTTATGCCGGTACTTCTACTGTGGTTCCTTTGTCTGGTGGGAAAGTAACGATTAAACAGACAACAAACTATCCTTTTGATGAATCTGTACGTTTTGAAATAAAACCAGAGCAGTCAAAGCAAAGGTTTGCCATGCATTTCCGGATTCCGACGTGGGCAGGCAAACAATTTGTTCCTGGAAAGTTATATCATTATTTAAATGATAAACCGGCTGAGTGGAAAGTTTTATTGAACGGGAAAGAGGTATCTGTGAAACCGCATAAAGGATTTGTTACCATAGAACGTGCCTGGAAAAGTGGAGATCTGGTAGAATTACAGCTTCCTATGCTAGTCCGTTACAATAAGGCTATTTCTCAGGTAGAAGCAGATATAGATCGTGTATGTATTACTCGTGGGCCCTTAGTATATTGTGCGGAGTCTGTAGATAATGTTGCCATGCCGGCAAGTTATGTTGTGAATCCATCTGAGGATATAAGTATTACTAAGGGAGCAGGTGCATTGAAGTATATAGATTTTATAACAGTGCCTGCGCACTCTGTTCAAGACAAGGATGTACATTCTCTTACTTTACTTCCTTATTATGCTTGGGATAATCGAGGCGACGACGCTATGATTGTATGGTTGTCGGAAAATGATTCTTTGGCAAATGCATCTATACCTAAAATTTCTGAGTATATTTCGGATATAAAAGCTACACATACATTTGATAGGGATGACGTATATGCAATGTTGACCAATGGGTATCCAGCCAATTCTTTTGACACCTCTATTCCACGTTGGACAAGTTGGCCGCAAAAAGGTGAGGAGCAAATTGTTGAATTTATCCTGAAGCGTCCGATTGCACTGCAAAGTTTTTCTGTATATTGGTATGATGATGGTGGAGGTGTACAGGTTCCGAAATCATGGTCATTGGAGTATAAACAGAATGGAGAATGGAAAACTTTTCCAATTTATGTGACAGATGAATATAGGATGTTGAAAGACCAATACAATATGGTTCATCCGGGTAAAGATATCACCACTGAAGGGCTGCGTCTGAGAATTGTACCTTTGCCTCATGCAGCAGCTGGTATTTTGAGTGTACAAATTGAAGAAGTAAAATAAAAAACTTCCATTTACAGTTCAAGAGAGTAAAGAATCAGCCTTTCGCTTGTTCTGGCTAATTGGAAATTTTATTGCTGTCTGATAAAACTGCGTAAAAGTATAAGATTTTTATCAGACAGCAATTATTTTAATTGGAGATATAGTCTTTGGGAAGTACTCCAAATTTGGCTTTAAAGCATTTGGCAAAGTAAGAAGACGATCCGAATCCTGTACGTTCGAATACTTCTGTAACTCTGTAGCCTTCTTTTAGTAACTGTGCAGCTTTATTGAGACGGCAGTTTTTTAAATAGTCGTTAGGTGGCATTCCAGAAAGAGCTTTTAGCTTCCGGTAGAAATTAGAACGGCTCATGTTCATTTCTGCGGCAAGTGTATCGATTGAGAAACTTTCATCTGCCAGCTGCTGCTCTATAATTTCTTGCATCTTTTTGATGAACTCCTGATCTTGAGGAGTTAACTGAATACCTGTTTCCTCTTCTTCTTCCTTTTCTTCTGGTTTGGCATCAGGAAGGAACGAAGTCATATGTTGCTGGAATGTTGTGCGCAGTTTCAGCAAATTGCGTATTTGCATATGTAGTTGCAAAATCGTAAACGGTTTTTCTACATAGGCGTCTGCACCATACGAAAAGCCTTCAACCTTTGCTTCTGGCAAAACCTTCGCTGTTAGCAAGATGACAGGTATGTGCGAGTATTCGATATTGTTCTTGATTTTGGCACACAGTTCGAGACCGTTCATGAGTGGCATCATGACATCGCTGACTACAATATCTATATCATTGTCTTCGATGACTTGTAAAGCCTCAATACCATTTTTAGCTTTCAGTACATGGTAATATTTTTCCAGACCGGAGTACTCCATTTCCAAAAGATCAGTGTTGTCTTCTACCAGCAGTACACTATATTGAGGAGCATCAGGCGAATCATTGCTGTTATCGTTTGCGGCTGTATATTGTGAGTCTGGTATGATGCCTACTTCTTCTTTTTGTTCATTTTTGCTGTAGATAGGAAGAGTCAGAACGAATGCTGCCCCGCCCAGATGACTGTCTTTTACGCAGAGTGTTCCGTGATGGGTTTCGGCCAGTGCACGTGAATAAGCAAGTCCGATACCGCTTCCCTGAACAGATTTTTCGTCAGCTATCTGGTAAAAGGTCTGGAATATTTTTTCTTTCTCGTTGTCTGATATGCCAGGGCCGTCATCTTCTACCCAGATAGAAAAATCTGTGTCATTCTTTTCGATACCTATTGAAATTGCCTTATTGGCATATTTCATTGCATTACTTAATAGGTTGACCAGTATTCTGTTGATCTTTTCACCGTCTATCAGTGCTTCAAGCTGAAAATTCTCAGGTATATGGATTGACAGGCTGATATTTCTTAAATCGGTAGATCCGATAAACTGTTGATAAATATCATTAATCAAGTGGCATATATCATGCTGCTGAAGGTGAAGTTTGATTTCTCCTGATTCTATTTTCTGAAAATCAAGCAGTTCATTGGTTATTCCTAGCAGGTAATCCACATTCTTGTTGATAACATTTAAGTACCGTTCCTCCATTTTTCTGTCTATGTTCACATGCATGATGCTTTCCAGAGGAAGTTTAATTAATGTAAGAGGTGTTCTGATTTCGTGAATCAGGTTTATGAAGAAGTTTACTTTACTTTTGTATACTTCTCTGTCTTTTTCAATCTGATATTCTTCTACTCTTTTCCGATATTTTCTTTTTAAATGTTGTTCTCTTTTATGTAATGTATAGACTATACTGCCGATTATGCATAGTGTATAGACAATATATGCCCAGATAGAACGGTACCAGGGAGGAGTGATGATAATCCATAATCGGGCTGTCTCCTCATTCCATTGCTGGTCGTTGTTCGAGCCTTTTACCAGTAAGCAGTATTTTCCTGGCGGAAGGTTGTTGTAAGACGCAAAATTATCCTCTACATTATTGTACCATTCTGTATCGAATCCTTCCAGTTTGAATGAAAAATGATTCTTTTTAGGATTCTGATAGCTTAAAGATGAGAAATAGACTGTAAAGCTATTGTAATGGAAAGGTATTTTTATCTCTTGGGTTAAATAAATGGGTTGCTCAATGTTCAGTAATTTCCGTATATCCAAAGTTGTATCTGTGTGTGTCAGCACAAAATCGGTAATATATACAGGAGGTATGAACGTATTCTTCTGAACCAGCGACGGCTTGAATGAACTGAATCCGTTGACTCCTCCAAATAACAGAATTCCTTCTGATGTCTTGTAAGAAGCACGTTCGCAGAACAGGTTTTCCTGTAGTCCGTCAGATGTAGTGAAGTGCTGGTACTCTTCTTCTTTTTGAGGATTTATTTTGGTCAGACCGATGTTACTGGTAACCCATAGATAACCTGAAAAATCCTGCTCTATAGAGTATACTACAAGTGTAGACAACTGTTTATTGTTGTTGTTGAAAGTAGTGAATGTTTCTGTTTGCGGATTAAATTGGCAAAGACCGTTTCCATTGGTTCCCAGCCATATCTTCTGTTTGGAGTCTTCAAATAAAGTTACGATGGAGTTACTGCTGAGAGATGTGTTTACTCCTTGTTTATGTTCATAGTGTTTCCAGTAATTGTCTTTTCTGTTATTATAAAATATTCCGTTGTTGGCAGTTGCTATCCAGAGATTGTTGTGCGAGTCTTCGTAAATGTCTGTAATGGAAATCATGGCTCCGACCGACGTTTCTACTCTGAAGTTATCTTCTTCCGAATTATAATAACACAGTCCCCAGTTGGTTCCTATATAAATGGTTCCGTTGTTGCACTTATATATTTTTTGGATGTTGTCACTACATACTGTATTGGGAGTATTATACGAGTGGTGATAACTTTTTATTTTTCCGTCGCTCAGGTTAAGCACTTTCAGACCGTTCGAGAACGTTCCGATCCAGAGTTCGTTTCCGTTCAGGCAAAGAGTTCGTATATCGAAGATTTGTTTTTCTTTTTCTGCCAGGTTATATTCCTGAATTTCTTTACTGTCTATATTGTATTTGAAGAGTCCTTTTTGGGTACCTATCCAGATAATACGGTGAAGATTATCCTCGTAAAACGTGTTTACGATTGGATTATTAGGGATAATATACTGGTTGAATATCTTATTTTTTGGTATGATATGAACTGCTCCGGCCTGATTGGTTAAAGCCCATATTCCACCTTCCTTATCTTTCATGAAAGAATTAATATTCTGATTTACAACGGCATTGTTGATATTGTAGGTTTCTGTTAACTCCGATAATACCTGTGTCTTATAGTTGTATAGAAAAACACCGTTGTCTGTACCGATCAGGAATGTTTCCGGATTGAAACTGATCAGACATTGTATAATCTGAAATTTGCTGGATTCTAGTCTGTGATATGTTGTCTGGCCTGACGAAGGATCAATCTCGAATAAATATTTGCTGTCAGTACCTATCCATAGCCGGTTATTTGCCGCTAATATAGAATTAGCTTTCAATGAAGTTGTGTTTGTCTTTTCTGCTTTTGTATGCAGGGGATATGAGTGAAGCAGTTCTTGATTCTTGTTAAAACATAATATCCCCTCTTGCAAAGACGAAACATACAACTTTTCGTTTTTGGCATCCACATACATATCCCATATAAATGATTGACACTGGTTGTTTTGTTCCAGAACCTTGGTCTTCAGGTTATAGAAAAATACTCCCTGTCCTAAAGTGGCTATTGCGATTTGATCATCAGAAAACTGGACTATCTTTCTTACTTCACTGCTGATCGATACTCCGAATTTAGTTGTCTGTGTAAATGCCTTAAAACTGTTTTTTCTGTCGTAAATGTATATACCGCAGTCGGTTCCTATCCATATTTGACGCTGCTTGTCTTCAAATAGGGAAAAGATAAAATTACTGCCCAGCGATTGTGCCTTTTCTTGTGAAGAAGTTCGGTATATTGTATTTTTCTGTCCGTCAAAACAATTTAAACCATTATTGGTTCCTAGCCAGATAAAACCGTAACTGTCTTGCAGAGCACACCATATTGTATTGTGTGACAATCCGTCTTTTACTGTATAAGAGTCGATTACGAATAACGAAGAGGCTTTTATCTGATGATTGAATAAAAGAGCGAATAGTATTAAGAAGTATTTAATTAAGTGGCTTTTCGATAGCATACGTCAGTCTTATATAATGGTTTTTCATGTTTAGGTACAAAGTTATAATATTTATCTGTTTGAAGGGAATAAATCAGATTTATTTGCGCATGAATAGTCGGATTAGATTGAGTCTTGCTTGCATTGATATGTATCTTTATATAATTAGAAAAACAGAATTCTGATTTTCACAGAATTCTGTTTTGGAGTATTTGAACGTATAGTCTTAATTTTTTTGCCAGTGAATGGATTGCAGGAACCAGCGGATATCATTTTCGTTTAGTCTCTGCTTTTTCAGCAATTCGGGGAGGCTGTCGTAATTTTTACGGAACTCATTGATGCGGTCGGCAAACGAACTGTTATCATAAGTTACGGCTCGTCCGGTTGTTTCCATATCACCTAGTTCCTCGATATAATCGATGCTGGCATTTCGGTATCTCATTTCAACAAAACTCTTTTTCATTCGTTTGAATTTGCCATACAATCCGTCGTTTATTTCCGGTTGGTTGCTGTCATAGGTTACCTTAACCGTATATGCACGTTTGCAGTTACTGTCGGGCAGTGAAATGCTGAGCTTCAATTCAGTACCATCGTAGCTGTATGCCGCTTCCTTACCGTTGACGGTAACCCGGACTGCTGGAGCAGAACCTAAAATATCGATACTGTAATTGCGCTTTTTAGGCATGCCTTGATAATTACCTTTGCGTTCACCAATATTTACGGTCAGCGTATTTTCGTCTCGAACAGATGAAACTTGAGTACGTGCATACTGCTTCTGGTAAGTCTGGTCATTACCGTTGTCTTCATAGAACGAGAAAGAACCGTTTCCTCCGGGGAATAATGTAAATCTGACAGTCTCGTCATTTCCGTGCAGATTTTTTACGTCACCGTAGAAAGGAAGTATGGCACCGGCTTTTACATACACAGGATATTCGTCGAGGGTAAAGACACGTTCTACAGTCTGTCCGCCCTTTAACAGTGTACCGGTATGCCATTCGTACCAGTCGTTTCCGGCAGGCAGCCACACCTTTGTTGTAGCGAAGCCATTGACCATAGGCGATGTAACGGGGGCTATGATCATTTCATCTCCAAACATATACTGGTTTTTAAACTGATAAGCTTCTTTGTCTTCCGGATAGTCGTAATACATCGGACGGCAGAGTGAGATACCTTCGTCATATGTCTTGCGTGCCATGGTATAAGTATAAGGAGCTATCTGATAGCGCTGGCGTATCGTGTTGCGCAGTACACCGAGATATTCCTGGTTGAATACCCAGGGCTCTTTGTTCATAGCCGAGCTTTTCATGGAGTGTGTACGCATAATCGGACTGAATGCTCCGAACTGCATCCAGCGCACAAATAGTTCTTTGTCCAGCTCCGATACGCCTTTGGCAAACTGGTGACCTCCCAGATCGTGACTCCAGTAACCGTAAAGCACATTAGATGCGGTAGAGTTGAAGTAGGGGAGAAACTCCAGCGTTTTCCATGTACTGTAGGAATCACCGGAGAAACCTATCTGATAACGGTGATTTCCCAGACCTCCCCAGCGGTGATACAGCAACGGACGGGTTGTACGGTTGCGTTCCATGTCGCTGAACAGTACATAATTAAGCCACCATGTATTGTTCAGTGTCTTTATATGTCTGTCGAACATATCCTGTTGCCAGTCCAGCCACCAGAAATCTACTCCTTCTTTTTCCATCGGGCGCAGAATGGTATTCAGCCATCCGCTCATGAACCGTTTGTCTGAACCGCAATAATCTATCCGCTGCTTGCTGCTGGGATCCATTCCCATCCAGTTAGCCATATCTTTGTATCTCTCTTCGTATGGCTCAATGCCGCCGGCAGGGTGCAGGTTGAGTGTAACCTGCAGTTTTTTACCTTTCAGATATTGAAGGAATTGTGCCGGATTTGGGAAAAGAGATCTGTTCCATGTATAACCGGTCCATCCGCCTCTTCCCGGGTTTACGTAATGCCAGTCCATGTCGATGACTAACACATCCAGCGGTATGTCGTATGCATCAAATTTGGCAGTCAGATCCCGAAGTTCGTCATCAGAATAACTCCAGTATCTGGACCACCAGTATCCGAAAGCATATCGTGGAGGTAAAGGTACTTTTCCGGCAAAAGTGGTAAAGTCTTTGAGAGCCGCCTTGTAATTATGTCCGTAGGCCATAAAGTACCAGTCCTGTCCCTCACCGGAAGGGCGCTCGGTTACCCATGCCCATTCCGAATTATCGAACAGCAGTCCTTTAGAGTCGTCTATCAAGGTCCATCCGTCGGTCGACAATATTCCGTCTTCTATCGGCATAGGCTTATGGTCGCCATTGTCATTCCCGTTTCCAACGAAAATGTCGCCGTCATATCCGTCTAACGTGCGGAATGTACCTTTCAGATTTCCGGCATTGGTATCACCCGGTTTCCAGTGGAAGGATGGAGTGATATTTTTTGAATCAATAGCCAGGTTGCTTGCAGTAAACTTTCCGCTGTCTTTCTTGTATTTCAGAGTGAATTTGCTGGTTGTAATTTCAATCCACCCATCCGAGTCGTGTACTTGAAATTCGGCCGGTGCATAATTCCTTTCGACGGCTACAAAAGACGGAGAGTTAACAAACTTCCCGTCTTTCTGCCATTCCATACGAATCGTTCCGTCACTGATTATCGTAAAGCGAGTATGTTCGTCCTGATATGCGACATTAGAGGTATTATTGTCTTGTGCCAGCATTTTTATGCCGGAGCAGATGCATAGCAGTAAAATCCAGATTGTTCTCATTGTTTCTACTAAATGAAATTAATTAGCCGGGAAAAGCAGCATTAGTGCCGGTATTCCCGATGCGGAATAACTGTCGATAACTTCATTTCCCGATAACTTCTTTGTGTATTCTCCTCCACAGATGTTGCGGGTTTTGTCACGGTTGCTCCATCCGGTAGCGATTGTTTTTTTCAGGAAGGGGACATATTGCTGCTGTCCGCAGTCGTATACCAGCATTGCAATATACTGTGAGAAAATTGCTGTATAAATTCCTTGCTCTATACCACTTTCGAATGGTAACACTCCATGTTCTGCCGACATGTCTTTCACCGTATAGTCTGTTGCCAGAATAGCATTGTCCAGGTATTTTTTATCTCCGGTAGCTTTGTACAAGAGTACAGAAGCACCGATGAAAGTTGCCTGATTGTACACATGGGTTTTCCAGGCCGGTTCGTGCTGTCCGTGTCTGCTGTCGGCTATTCTTCCTGTTTGCTTGTCGAACAGATTCTCTACACCCCAGTCGTAAATTTCTTTTGCTTTGGCCAGATACTGTTCGCGTGTCTGATACAGAGGAATTTTGTCTGCTGATGGCTTTCTGTTTTTAGGTACACTGTTGTAAAGTGTCATCGCAGCTACGACTGTCGGGAAATTGATACATGCCATTTTTCCGTCACGGTCACTGTCGTTTGGCTTTGGATGCTGTATCGGCTGCCATTGCCAGAACATCCCGCCTTTCTTCGGGTCGTATGAACCGGTATCTCCGACTTTTTCTGAGCCATACCATACACGGCTGAAGCTGGCTTCCGAGAGTTTCAGATATTCATCGTCGCCGAACAACTGGTAAGCACGTGCCAGTGTGATGGTCCACCACTGGATATCGTCGTAAATAAACCAGCCGGTATTTTCATTGTTGTCATGAAAGTTGAATCCGGCATATTGTGCTTTATTTCCTTCAAATATTTTACGGCTTAATTCCTTGAATTCCTTTTTACGCTTTTTATCTCCCTGTTTGCAAGCCAGGCGATAAGCGTTCATCGACATGTCCCAGTACATCGGCTGGCACCAGATTGCAGCAGCTCCTTTCCAGCGGTCTACTGCTTCTGGAAAGGAAGTATCGGTCTTGTAAATGTATTTTTTACTGTCAAGAAAAGTCTTGTTGAAGCCCTCATAAGCACTCCATACGTCCTGATTGGTATATCCGTCATTTACGGCAGATGCGGACAATACCGCACAGCAACCTATTACTGAAATATATTTTCTAAGATTCATGATGGCTTATTATTCTACAACAAATTTAAAGATTGTATGGCTTGTATATTTTTCTCCCGGACGTAATACGCATGAAGGCCATTCAGGCTTGTTGGGCGTATCCGGATATTTCTGAGTCTCCAGACATACAGAAGCGCGGAAGTTGTATTTGGTATTTTTCTTTCCGGTTTGTGTGCCATCCAGGAAGTTTCCGGTGTAAATCTGGATTCCCGGTTCGTCTGTATAAACTTCCAGTTTGATACCGCTTTGTTCCGATTTCAGAGAAGCACATACTTCGTTGATGTTCCCTTTGGTATCGAGTACCCAGTTGTGGTCAATACCGTGACCGTTTTTCAGTTGTTCTGTTTCTTCATTCAGGCGTTCTCCAAGTACGGCGGGCTGGCGGAAATCCATCGGAGTTCCTTCTACCGGAAGAATTTCACCAGTTGTCATGAATGTACTGTCTACCGGTGTGAAGTGGCTGGCATTTACCATTAATAAATAATCAGCATTTCCTTTGGCTGGATCTCCGTCCAGATTGAAATAAGAATGGTTGGTCATGTTGATGATAGTCGGTTTGTCTGTTTCCGCTTCGTATTTCAGATCGATGGCATTGTCGTCTGTCAGTCGCATGGTAACCGTACAGTTCACGTTTCCAGGAAAACCTTGTTCCATATCTTTGGCGTAGTAAGACAGTTTCACCTCACTGCTGTCTGTCTGGGTAGCGTCATATACTACATACTGGAATCCCTTAGGACCACCGTGCAGACAATGTCCGTAATTGTTCTGTGGCAATTGATAAGTTGTACCGTCCAGTGTAAAACGTCCGTTTGCAATTCTGTTTGCATACCGGCCGATACTTGCTCCGTAGTCGGAAGGATATTTTATATAATCCTGAATAGAGTCGAATCCTAATACCACATCGCGCATTACTCCGTTACGGTCTGGAGCCATCACCGAAACGATTCGTCCGCCGAAGTTGGTAACACACACTTCCATGTTGTTTTTGTTCTTCAAAACAAATAGACCTGTCTTTTTTCCGTTTATGTCAGTAACGAAGTTCTGAGGGTTCAGACCGGAGTCTGTGAGAACAGCAGAATTATCTTGTTTGTTCCCTACGCATGCAGTTAAGAATAATGTTGATAAGATAGATGCAATTAATGTTTTTTTCATAAGCTTATTAGTTTGTTTATACAAAAGATACCTGTCCCGTAGAACAGACTAAGCAAAGAAAGGCTTTTTACATTAATTTAAACGAAAATCTTTATTCAATGAATGATAATATCTGCTCAAATTACCCTTCATCCCCGTTTCTACCCCTTCTGAGGCCTTTTCTCAGTGTGTTTTCTCATTGTCAGGAGTATTTTCATACGTCCGCACAGATGCCAGATTGCCAGTATGCCGAACAGGATACCTGCCTGATAATGCAGTATTCCTAAATGAGTGCCGGCATTTCCCCGATGCAATATCAGGATGAGGCCTGTCGCACTTGTCAGTAAATAAACGGCCGACAGACAAACAGTAACCTTGCTGCGTTGCCTGAATCTTTCGGGCAAGCTTTTATACCATCCCCGGTGAGCCCTTATGTGTCCAGTGGACAGGATGAGAAACAATACTCCCCATACGATATGTGCAACTCTCCAGATTTTTACATTTGACTGTACGATACCATGACCTGCCGCATGGATAATCAGACCGGTAATAAGAGTGAGCAGACATATAGCTGCCAGAACGAGGTCGATGTAGAATGTTCTTTGTTTCTTCATGATTATTATTGGTTAGCCGGTACAGTTCGGGGTATGTCCGGCATACATACTTCGTGTTGTTCCGGATGCAAAGTTAGCCCGATGAAGAAACGGAGGCAATGGATAAGATAGGGGAGTACTTGGACTATTTATGGTTTTTGCGGAAGTCGGTTGGAGATATTCCTGCTGTTTTCGAAAAGAGCCGGGTAAAGTAAGCGTAATCTTCAAATCCGAGTTCCTGGGCTATTTCCTTTACGCTTTTACTGGTATATATCAGGCTCCGTTTGGCTCTTGTCACAATTTCATATTGTATGTTCTGGCTGACACTGAACCCCGTCGTCCCTTTAACCGCTTCGTTGAGATACATGAGCGAGATATTCATCATGCGTGCATAGTAACTGGGACTGTGGCTGTGCTCTACATGCTGTTTGAGCAGGTTCCTGAAGGTGATGGTATGCTCCACATAACGTTGGGGCAGGCTATGAGCCGTTTGCTTGGAGGTGATAGCTTCTCCGATGATGTCGATGATGGCAAGCGACAGGTGCAGTGCCAGTGCCTGTGGATGTTTGCCAGTCTGTGCCAGTTTGCCGGCCAGGATGGTAAACAGCGATGTAAGTTCAGTCTGCTGTTCCGGTGACAGTTCTACCGTCTGTGTGCCAAGTGTATATTGTTCGAAGGATCTTTTGGAATTTTCTTCGATGAATGCGCTGTCAATCATCAGTATATAGGCATTCAGTCCGGTAGCCTGTACAAAGCTGTGTACCTGTCCGGGTAATACCAGAGCGGCACAATGCGCCGTCAGTCTGTAGCTGTTGAAGTCTATATGGATGTCACATTCACCCGATTCGACGAAGCCGAACATATAGTAGTCATCCTGATGCGCATAGTCGACAGGGGTATGCTGCATGCCGTCTGCTGAAAATACACGAAGGTGTATGCCAGTATCGGAAATATCGGAAACTCTATGTCTGGGCAGTTTTTTCATCGGAATATATAAAAAAGAAAAACCACCGATAATTTAGTTATCGATGGTTTTCTTTTGGTGATCCGCTTGGTATCCGATATTAGCCCTTTTTATCGTTACGTACCAAGCGTTATCTCTTTATGTATCAGCGTCTTCTGACAATCAATTACTGAGTTCGATTTGAGTGGGTAACACAATGTGGTAACACAGATTATTAACTCACTGACGGACTTCTCTTCGCCCGTTCTGTTTGCAAAGATACAGAATTTAATCTTTCCACAAAGGTTCTTCCAGCCAATTCTTAGGAAAGCCCATTGCTTGTACGTCAATCATGGGGAAATCTGCCAGCAACTGTTTCAGATGACCTTTCATATCGTTATGCGGTGATACTATATCAATGAACCATTTGATGATGCATATATCAAAGAAAGTCCTGTTCTGTGGTATTGACGGACTAATCCATGCATGTGTAATTTTCTTGGGAACCGCTGGAGTTATGGGGTTCTCCTTATTCCAAACTCTTGCATGATGACAACAAGTGTTTCTGGTCAGAGCTATAACTGTTATCCATGAAATAAACACAGGAACAGGAAGATTGAAATATGCTGCTATCTTTTTTCTCAATGCATTACTAGATAAGTTCTCATAGATTCGGGTTACAACACCAAATGGTAATATTTCCACTAATATCCATGCTGGTGGATATGTGTTGCTGTACTTTTCCTTAAAATGTAGAATAAACTCTTCTTTTGAGTTTTTCAGTTCTTTATCAATTAAGGCTATTGTCTTATTGAACTTCTCTGTATTTGCAAACATTGATGCATCGGTCATCCAAAAGATGTTATTAGTTGCTTCTGCTACAATATTAGCCAATGCACTACGAAAGGCTATTTCCACCTTTTCAATTTCATTAAAAAGGAATAACCTGAGTTTCTTGTCAAACCGATAAATGTTCAATGCGTCCTGGAAACAGCTTCCTTTTTTAAAACGATGTGCATCTTTAGGCATTTGTAAGAAAGGATACAAATAAGCGCTGAGTCTATAATAGCCAATGCTTCGAATGTAATGTTCCGCACGTAGAGGTTCTGAAATGTCCAATCCTCTATCATTTAATAAAGCTACTATGTCTTTAGGAGATTTATAGGTCTTGTAGAAAATGATGCTCATAAAGGTATAAAAATAAAACGACCCCCGATTTGAGCATCGTTGAGAGGCTTGGGGGTTCTGGTGCTGCAAAGGTACAAAGTTTTTTATTATCCACCAAATGTTTTATCCACAATATATGTTATGATTCAACGTAAACACAGTGTTTGTCCATCAATGTCTCCACACAACCTTATCTGACTTATAGTTAAGCTAACAGTATGATTTTTCGGCAAAAATCATACTTCTATTTTAATTACCTTTAAAAGTTATCTCCACAAAGTATTAAAATTTGTCATACTCATGAATCGCCTTATACCTTTGTTTCACGTTCCCGCTCGAAAGGTACCACGAAAGGGGGATGATAAACTTTAAAAATAAGAGCAATTATGAAGAATGAGTATTATACTAAAGTCGTGAACGAGGTTGTCCGACGCATGGAAAGACATACCGATGTTGTAATGAACGTGAAGCAGGTGGCTGAATATCTCGGCTTGTCTGTAGGTGCAGTCCGCAAGCGTTGCCAGCGTAAGCAACTGCCTTACCATCTTAATGCCAAGCATCTGTATTTCAGTAAAATGGAAGTCGATGCGGCTCTTTTAAATCGTAAATAGTATGGCTGCAAGAACTTTTGATTATATTCGGCAATTCTGGCAGGAGAACGAGGCGCAGGTGTTCTCTGCAAGGGAAACACAACTGTATTTCTTTCTTCTTGCTGAGTGTAACCGTCAATACTGGCGTAATCCGTTCGGTTGCGCCACCCAGCGAATCACCAACAACCTTGACATAAGTCGTCAGACTCTCTGCCGGCTGAGAAAGAAACTTGAAGAGCATGGACTAATCTCTTATCAGGAGGGAAAGAATCATTCCTCCACTCCCGATTATTCGTTGCTGATAAAGAAAACAAGTGGAGCTGCTCAGGTCAAAACATCTTCTAATGGAATACAAAATGGAACACAGGATGGAACTGCAAATGTGACACAAAATGGAACACAGAATGGAACTAATATAAAGACTTATTTAAAAGATAATATATCTAATTTCAATAAAGAAGAATTAATACCTTTAGATGAACTTCAAGGAGTTTTATCTGGCAATAAGGAATGGCTTGGTGGTGTAAGTGAATATATCCACGGACAGGGAATAGATATGAGTGATTCAGAGGTAGGGGAACAGTTAAGAGCATTCTTTCTCTATCTTCATACGGGTGGTACTATATCCAAATCCATTACAGATGCGCAAAGTCATTTTGTCAACTGGTTGGTGAAGAGAGAAAGAGGACGGACAGGAATGCAAAAACAACCTACTGCCCGACAGGTAGGTGTTAAGCTGACGGACAACAGTCCGGAGAAATTTAAAAATATAACAGGATGGTAAATACACAAAAAGACGGCATGATAGATTTTGGGGCTTGTGTGCGCAGTTATGTCGAGCGCAATATAAATCTGCAGCCCCAGCGACTGCTCATCAGACTGCCAAATGCAAAGTATGTACTGAATGCAGGACTGAAGTATTTCATGGGGGACAGCTATACCTGGTTGCCTGAATATGATGAGGTGGCAGATTGGCTTACCGACAACAAAGGTATGGGGCTGTTCTGTATGGGTAACTGCGGTAGGGGAAAGACCACTATCTGCATGCAAGTACTGCCATGTATCATGCAGTATTATTTCCATAGAATAATAACAGTATGCCTAGCACGAGAAATGAATACTCATTACAAGGAGATTATGCAGAAATACCTACTTGTGATAGATGATATAGGTCGAGAAGAACCCTATCAGGAATACGGCAACCATTACAATGTCTTCCCTGACTATGTGGATGACTGTGAGCGAAAGGGAAAATTCCTCATTACCAATACCAACTGCACCAAGGAAGAGCTTGCTATGAAATACGGTGAGCGTACACTTTCCCGACTGAAAGCAACCACTCGTCTTGTTGCATTTGCCGGTAAGGATTTGAGGCATGGCTAATCAAGTACTTGTTCTTGATATGACCTCCTATAACTATAGATTGGTTTTTCGAATTTATTGGCTTTAATAAGAGCTGGTATATGCGACTTTTATTGCGGAAGAATGAAATGCAGGTATCTCAGCAAAAAGGAAATCCAACTGAATTTCGTTCACCATGATGAGTAAGGTAGAATGCTAATATTAGTGGCTGATTAAGCATAAAAATCTGTCTCAGCTTGCTGGTTTGACTGGCACTCCCGAAGAGCTGAAAGCGTAGTCGGGGTATTAGGCTTCCCCTATGGCTTTTTATCTGGCATAACGGGCAAGCCCGTAAAGGAATGAGAAGTTTATTTAAAGATAAAATATCTGTAATTTTATGCTTCTATCAATGATAGGATCAGTCTCTTAAATATGGGGAAATCTCAATGCTGTATTTATTGATTTAGGTATTCTACAAAGAGAATAGTTGATTAAACTCAATCAAATTACCTTTCAGTAGATGCGAGTATTAGAGTGGGATGATAATGGGAATTGAAAAGACAAACTTGCAAAATCAAAGATACCCATAGCAATGGCTGTTGCTATGGGGTTAGACTGCTTACCTTTGAGGTAAACTTCTGCAATGTTCTCTTACGAATTCCCACTTGCCAAAGCGGTAGCGTGCGTATGCACGAACATGCACAGGTTTATCTTTACAACACTGGACTGTTTGGCTGTTTTGAGACAGAGCTCTATCCTAACAGTTCTAAAAAGAATAAGGATGTCTATTGAAAAATGTTCTCATCTTTCTTTAACTGTGAATTTTACCATTAAGGGAACCTTTTCTTGGGTTCACAGAGTTATTTGCATTTAATGTAGAATACGTATTTCTGTAGAATCTTCACTTTTTCTGGTAGAGATTTTCCTGCAACTATATTGTTGTTTGGAATTACGGATGCTGACACAGAGCTTTTTATCAGATTAAACAGGTAAGTTGTTTTTATTGCATATCCAACATTATCCGCATCAGGAATACCGGCATTAACTATACCAACAACATTTCCGTTTTTATCAAACATGGGTCCACCGCTATTTCCTGGTTGTACGGGTGCTGAAATTTGATAAGTGGTTATATCGTCCTTAAACCCACTTTTTGAACTGATTATTCCATTGGTTAACTTTATTTTCTCTCCCATATAGCTTGTTAGTGGATAGCCTAATACAAAAATATCCGCTCCCACATCACATGTAGTTTCTTTTACCGCATAAGGAATGCTTCCAAAACCTTTAAAACGTGAATCTGTAATTTTTATCAAAGCTAAATCGTTCTTTTTATCTACTTCAATAACTGATGCTTTGTATTCAGTACTACTACCATTAACTCCTTGGATAGTAATTTCAGAAGCGTCTTCTACTACATGAAAATTAGTCACAATATATCCGTTGTTTAATGCAAATCCTGTTCCTGACCACTCACTGACTTCTTGACTTCCATTAGCTCCAATCGCAGGTGAACTTACAGGATAAGTCTTCAGATATTTTGTTTCTCCTGTATTATCTACCGCTGTCATAGATACACCGTCAAATGCGACATAAGACGTTATTGTAGACTTATCAGACCTGTACCAATCCGCTTTCATCAAGCCAGAAGCTGTCATTCGTAAATTAGCTTTTATATCTCCAATTTCCCAAATGCTTTTTCCGGGATAATTGGCAGGTGAAGATAAATAAATTAAACAATATTCCTTTCCATTTTTTACACAAGCCAATTTAGCTCCAGTATCATCTATAGGTTCATATATACCGCAAACTCCATCATTGTTTTGATCAATATGTTGCTTGACTGTAAATTCGCTTTGATAGGGTAGGTAGTTCTTTCTCGGATTGTTGATTTGATAGTTGTTAAAGCAATAACCATGTGCTCCATTGTAGTCTCCATAATCAACTATAGAGATAGTTGATGTGCCAGAAGGCAGAGTTCCTTTGAAGAAAAGTTGGTAGCTTTGAATAGTACCTATTGGAACATTACTCCAACCCCAGTTGGTTCCATAACCGCAATTGACTATTCCTCTATCTGTAATAAGACCTGATAATTGGAGTAGTCTTGTGTTGCCTGATAGAATGTATGTATTGGATGTACTAAAAATTTCTAATCGTTTCAAAGCTTTAAGAGCTTTTACTTCAATGGTGGCTACAACTCCATCATCTCTAATTTCTATAGATTTTAATCGTCCACATTGCACGGAAGAACCTGTAGACCAAGCACTGTTAAAATTGGTTGTTTGACTATAAATAGAAATGTTGAATAGTACTGTAAATAAAGATAATACAAAGAATCTCATAAGTCACTTTTTATTTTTTTCTTCAAGTTCAAAATGGAATACATCACTTTTGTATTTCCAACATTTAGATTTGCTTCTATCAAGAAAATATCCCCAAATCCAGTTCCACATAGGCCATGGTACAAAGTTAGCATAAGCCCAGCTTTTCAGTTTCCTTGGCTTTTGAGATTGAGATTTGTATCCGTCTTTTTTGACTGTGATTTTTTTGACATTGACAGTTTCGCCAAAATGACTATATGGCGTTTGTCCGACATATTTTCCATTCAAGTACACTTCGGCATCAGGAACGGATGAGGTAATAGTCAATGCGGGAACTTCTCCTTTTGAGCAAAAAAGAGTTCCACAACTGGAGCATAGAATGCTCAAAGAAAAAATAGCAATACAGGTCTTAATCTTTTTGCAATAAATTTGTTTCATAACAGTCACGTGTCATAGCTCCAGTGACATTTTAAATATATATCCTTTTACATACGCATAAAAAAACGTGGAGCCAGTCTGTCACTCGTTCCACGTGTTAAGGCCTTCGCATTGCCCGGTAAGTCGAAACGAGCAACGTTGAAAGCCCCACGTCAGTGCATGTATATAATCTTCCCATTCTCCTTACTGTGTATGGTATGGAGTGATGAGAGTATATAGTACACCTCATGAGGCGTTCCCGTTGCTTTGTTCTTGACTTACCGTTGAAGTTGCGAAGTTCTAACACGTCAAAACCAAAGCGTACAGTTACGCCTTTTTATGTATATGCGTTCTACCCACCTAAGTCCATTGGAACTTTCAGCGAGTATGAACATTGCAAAATTATAAAATCTGATGTAAAAGACATTATAAAGGACTAAAAATCTGTCATTTTTTGAAAAAAAGTTTCTAATTAACGTGAGTTTGAAATAAGAATCAATATAATCTATTGTAAATTAGTAACATAGCGATAAAAGTATTAAATTTATAGTACTGAATTATAATATTTAAACGATTACCACTATGTTTCCAGAATCTAAAGTTACAAAGATTTATTGTATGGCTGATGATTTTTGCAAGGAATTTGCGTTACAACAGGAAAAATATATGATTGAAGACAGTAAAAAGAAGCATCGCAACAAGCCCAACCGCATGAGTGATGCTGAGATTATGGTTATTCTTATTCTGTTCCATTCTGGCGGTTTCCGCTGTTTCAAGCATTATTATAAGGAGTATGTGTGCAAACATCTGAAACACCTGTTTCCGCGTCAAGTATCCTATAATCGTTTTGTAGAACTGGAGAAGGAGATACTGCTTCCTCTGACCATCTTCATAAAGAAGGTATTGATGGGAACCTGTACCGGCATCAGTTTTGTCGACTCCACTCCTTTACGTGTCTGTCGTAACCAAAGAATTCTGATTCATAAGACATTTGAAGGTCTTGCAGAACGAGGGAAATGCTCCATGGGATGGTTCTTCGGATTCAAGTTGCATCTGATAATCAATGATAAGGGTGAAATTCTCAATTTCATGTTTACACCTGCAAACGTAGATGATCGTGAGCCATTGAAACAGGGTAAGTTCGTGGAAAACATTAAGGGAAAACTATGTGCAGATAAAGGATATATTGGGCAGGCTTTGTTTGAAAATCTCTTCCTAAACGGTATTCAGCTTGTTACAAAGGTTAAAAGCAACATGAAGAATTCACTCATGAGTATAGCTGATAAGATTCTGCTTAGGAAAAGAGCCTTGATTGAAACGGTCAATGACGAACTGAAGAATATTGCTCAGATAGAACACTCCAGACATCGTTCTTTTAACAACTTTATAGCCAACTCCTTGTCGGCTATTGCGGCATACTGCTTTTTTGAGAAGAAGCCCGCCATTGATGTAAATTTTGTCAATGACGGAAAACTGTCTATTTTCTAATCTTATATCGAACTCACGTTAATTAGCTTCAAAAAAAGGAGTAAACCCCTAATAATTCTGAGAATGAATCGTTGTAGTAGGCTAAAAAAGGATGACTATTGAAGTATAAACATCGGTCATCTTCTTTTGATTTATCTTTTACTTCCACACCATAAACATCTTCTCACCAATATTCTTCGCCACAACCTGTATAGGTAACTTTGCATAAATCTCAGTAGTTTTGATAGAAGAATGTCCCATCATAATCTGTAGCACCTCTTTGGGTATGCCTTGGCCGAGAGCAATTGTGCAGGCAAATGTATGACGGGCAATATGTGTAGTCAACGGGAAAGAACAGCCGATAGCAATTCCTATTCCTTTGAGAAACTGATTGTACTTCTGATTGGAAGTAATCTCCATCTTGTAATTGTTACGCTCCAGTATTTTCTGTGTGATTGGTAGGATAGGCGTGACAAACTCGTTCCCGGTTTTTATACGATGGCCGTCAATATAATTTTTGCCGTCAATATTTACAACGTGTTGCTCATAGTCAAAGGATTTTGCGTCACTGTATGCCATACCTGTGAATGTCTGAAAGAGGAAGAAATCGAGATACGCATTCATGGTAGTATTCTGGCTTTCTTCTCGCATGCGGATTAACTTCTTCAGTTGTGTCTCGTTGAGATGGGGACGGTCGCTTTTCTCTCCTCGCTTGTCAAGGAATCGTTCGTATGGATTTTCTTTGATAAGTCCGAGGCGGAAAGCTTCCATTACATACGATTTGAACCGCTTATGATAGTTGTGGATGGCTGCCTGGCTCCGGTTTATAGGTTTCCCTTTTGTTGTCTGAGTATGTTCTTCCTTTATAAACAGGTCGAATTCGTATATGTGCTGTAAGGTAACATCATTGAAAGTCTTGAATTTGCCGAACCGTTCAAGTGCTTTATAGGTCGTGAAATGGCCTTTGCGTGTACCCTCACGAAGTGGTCTGTTTTCCATTCGTTCCCTAAGCCATGCCATAAAGTTTCGGCGGTTGCCACCATCTGTAGTCAGATAAGTTTTGAATACAGCAATGGTCATGTCGTCCTTATTCACCTGCATGGCAATAAGGATATGCTCGAATTCGGTTACTTCCTTTTCAATTTCTTCGTTGATAACTACGGCACGCGGATGGTTCACCACCAATCCGTCTTTCCATTGATCGAGAGTGACACTATGCCCTGAGTGAAAATAACAGCGCTCACGCTGGAGGCAAACTACAATTTCGATAGCTCCTGCCACTGTTGCCGTGGCTTTTTTCTTCCGATTGAAAAATAGTCTTACGTACTTACTCATAATGGTAACACATTTGTGAGATCGGTAACACAACTGTGGTAACACAAAACCCGTCCAAAAGGGGCTTTTTACGTCCAAGTGTGTCGCTTTTTCTCGTTTTTTTTGATGGTGTCACCACCTTATATACTGCCTCAAAAAAGAACGCAACATATTGAATATCAGCAGTATTACACAAGTTAAAAAGAAAAGGTCTTCATTTCTGAAGACCTTCTTTTGGTGATCCGCTTGGGGCTCGAACCCAAGACCCCAACATTAAAAGTGTTGTGCTCTACCTGCTGAGCTAGCGAATCAAACCTGTGCTGCATTCATTTCCTGATTGCGAGTGCAAAGGTAGGTATTTTGAGTGAAACTGCCAAATGTTTTGGCAAGTTTTTTCAAATAAATTTTCCTTTACGTTTTTATCTTGCTGATTTATAGCGTATTTTGCTTTCGAAAAAAAAGCCTTTACAAACCGGTTTTCCTGAAATCTTGTAGATTCCCGTTCCTGCCGGGGTTCTTACATTCGGACAGCCTGATTTTTTACATGCCGACAACCGCTTTTTATCTCCTTATTTATTCTCGGGCGCCGGTCTGCCGTTCCATTCTGGCTGGCCGGATCTTTACGAATGACTTGCCTGAGCCTTTTTTTCCTCTTCTACCGCTTTCCGGTAACAACATCTGCACAGAGGCTCGTATTCTTCCTTTTCTCCCAGCAACACCCGTTTGTCGTTGGCTACGGTACGGTGTGAAACATAGGCCAGATCTCCGCACTTCACGCAGATGGCATGCACTTTGGTCACCTCGTCGGCGATGGCACACAGGGCAGGCATCGGACCGAAAGGCACACCTTTAAAGTCCATGTCCAGTCCGGCAATGATTACTCTCACCCCTCTGTCGGCAAGTTCGTTGCATACGTTCACCAGTCCGTCGTCGAAGAATTGCGCTTCGTCTATGCCCACTACATCGATTTCCGAGCTGAACAGCAGGATGCTTGCCGACGAGTCTAACGGAGTAGAAGGAATCGAATTGTTGTCGTGCGAAACCACTTCCGCTTCCGAGTAGCGCGTATCGATGGCCGGCTTGAATATTTCTACCCGCTGGCGGGCAAAGGTAGCACGCTTCAGGCGGCGGATCAGTTCTTCTGTCTTGCCCGAAAACATCGAACCGCAGACAACTTCTATTCTTCCTCTGCGGCACGTTTCATGTGTATGATCTTCTGAAAAAACAACCATTGGTTCAAAAATTTGGTGCAAAAATACAATTTGTGTCGTTAATTTGCCTTATCTTCTATCTGAAATTTCATTTTTCGGCTATTTTATACACAACAACTGTTAAATATTGAATGAAATTAACTAGTGAGATTAAAAACTTTCTATCTTTGCTATATTAACAGTTGAAATATTGTATGGGAAGATTATATGTTGTTCCTACTCCTGTGGGTAATTTGGAAGATATGACCTTTCGTGCCATCCGTATCTTGAAGGAAGCCGACCTGATTCTGGCGGAAGATACGCGCACGTCGGGCATTTTGCTGAAACATTTCGAAATCAAGAATGCGATGCAGTCTTATCATAAGTTCAATGAGCATAAGACGGTAGAGGGGATTATCAACCGGTTGAAGGCAGGCGAAACCATTGCACTGGTTTCCGATGCGGGAACTCCGGGCATATCCGATCCCGGCTTCCTGGTGGTACGCGAATGTGTGAAAAACGATATCGAGGTACAGTGCCTTCCGGGAGCTACAGCTTTCGTTCCGGCACTGGTGGCTTCAGGCTTGCCCGACGAACGTTTCTGCTTCGAAGGCTTCCTGCCTCAGAAGAAAGGACGCATGACCCGTCTGAACGGTCTGGTAGAAGAAACGCGCACGATGATTTTCTACGAGTCACCTTACCGGCTGGTGAAAACGCTTACCCAGTTTGCCGAGATATTCGGTCCCGAACGTCAGGTTTCTGTCTGCCGTGAGATATCCAAGATACACGAGGAAAGCGTGCGGGGAACCTTGCAGGAAGTCATTGCACACTTCACGGCTACCGAGCCGAGAGGAGAGATTGTCATTATACTGGCAGGAAAAGAAGATTGAAGTTATAAATTCTAAACAGATAAAAAACTATGAAGAAAGTTGTTTTATTTTCATTATGTGCTGCGGCCGTGCTTGCTTCTTGTAACAATGCAGGTCAGAATAAAGATGCGTTGAAACTTCAGAACGACTCGCTGATGATCGAATTGTCTAACCGCGATGCCGAACTGGATGAAATAATGGGAGCATTCAATGAAATTCAGGAAGGCTTCCGCGAAATCAATGAAGCTGAAAACCGTGTGGATCTTACCGGCGATGCTATCGAAAACAAATCGAGCGCCGACAAGATTAAGGAAGATATCCGCTTTATCAGCGAAAAACTGAAATCAAACCGTGAACAGATTGCCAAACTGGAAGAACAGCTTAAGAACAGCAACTACCAGTCGGCACAGCTCAAAAAGGCTATCAAGAACCTGACTGCCCAGCTGGAAGAAAAACAACGCCAGATTGAAACCCTTCAGGCTGAACTGGCTTCGAAGAATATCCGTATCGCCGAACTCGATGAGGCTGTTTCCGATCTGAACAAGAACGTCGACCAGCTGACTGCCGAAAACGAGGCTAAGACAAAGACCGTTGCTGCTCAGGATAAGGCCCTCAATACTGCATGGTATGTATTCGGTACGAAGTCTGAACTGAAAGACCAGAAGATTCTGAACCGTGGTGATGTGCTGAAAGACAATGAGTTCAATAAAGACTACTTTACAGAAATCGATATCCGTAAGGATAAAGAAATCAAGTTGTACTCTAAGCGTGCTACGCTGCTGACTACTCATCCTGCCGGTTCGTACGAACTTGCTAAGGACGACAAGGGACAGCTTACTTTGAAGATTACTAACCCTAACCAGTTCTGGAGCGTATCACGCTATCTGGTTATTCAGGTTCGATAATTATAAATAACTGAATTTTAATTAAATCTGTTATTCATTCTCTGTTCCGGAGGATGGATAACAGATTTTTTTGTTTATCTTGCACCGGTCAACCAATCAGAAAGGAGAAACTTATGAAAACATTCCGATATCTTATCGTTGCTGTACTGTTCCTGCTGGTGGCAGGCACATCGGGTGCACAGACCCGTGAGGAGAAGAAAGAGGCTCTCAAGACCTATGTCGGCGAACAGGTCAACGGCCGCACATTCAAGCTGGAGGCAAGCATGGCATATCCCATGAGCGGCAGAAGCATTCCGCTGACTACACCCTACGGATTGCAGATGAAGAAAGACTCCGTCGATGTCTATCTGCCTTACTACGGCAGGGCCTATCAGATACCCTATGGAGGAGGAGAGGGGTTGCGTTTCAAGGCTCCCGTAGAAAACTACTCCAGCAAGCTCAAGAAAGACCGTTACCGGATAACGTTCGAGGCTACGACCAGTGAAGACAACTTCAGGTTCTCGGTCGATTTGTACGACGACGGTTCGGCAAACATCCATGTCACCATGCGCAACAGACAGCCCATTCATTATTCCGGACAGCTCGATGCAACCGGGTTGCAATAAAAGATGCCTATCTTTGCGTCAACGGAACAGCAGAAAACAATAAAAACATCATGGAAACAAATGAGATTTATGCCGTCAGACTCGAAAAGAAAGGAGTAAAACCTACAGCCGTACGCATCCTGGTGCTGAAAGCTATGCTCGAATCCCCGTGTGCCCTGTCGCTCATCGAGCTTGAAACACTTCTGGGCACTGTCGACCGCTCCACCATCTTCCGTACGCTGAACCATTTTCTGGCGCACCACGTGGTACACGACATCGAAGACGGCAGCGGCTCACTGAAGTACGAGGTCTGTCCCGACGAAGACACTTGTACCGTCGACGACATGCACACACATTTCTACTGTGAGGTCTGTCACCGTACCTTCTGCTTTCCGTCCATCCACATTCCCGTTGTCGACCTGCCCGAAGGCTTCCGTCTGCACAGCATCAACTACATGGTAAAGGGCGTGTGTCGCGAGTGTGCCGCCCGCATGAAGTGACCTGACTGTGTAGTCCTTCCGAGTCTGTACTAAAAGCGGAAACTGACGCCCGCATACGGCAGGCAGTTGCTCTTCCAGTGTACCGAATAAAAACTCAGGATCTCTTCCTCCGGCGGATTACCCAGCACGTTATACAGTCCCAGACGCAGCGACAGCAGTTTCTTGCCAAACGACTTCCGGTAAGCATATCCCACGTCTATGCGGTAGTTCATCGGCATGCGTTGTTTCCGGAACTCCGATGACGGCAGCGGATCGAAATTCTCGTCAAGGTCCAGCATCTTTCCCGAACGCATCATACCTCCCACCGAAATCAGCGAGCGCATGTTCAACTGATACGACAGGGCCGTGTTCAGCTGATGCGGAATGTCGTACATCGAAGGCATCTTACCGTTGTCGGGCAGCTCGCCGAACCACTCCCGGCTCCGTGCGTACGTATACGACAGTTGCAGCTTCCACCGCTTCCAGTTCTTGTAGAAATACATCCTGGCTCCGTAGCTGTCGCCGTTTCCCACCATGATATACTCCTGCCACTGTCCGTCTTCCACGAACACCTCCGGACGCAGGGCCACCACATTCCTCCGTGTCTTGTAGTATGCCGAAACCTCCAGCATCCCGTTGTCGAGGAAATGCTTCCATCCCGCCTCGTAGTGTTCCGACGAGCGCGGCTTGTACCCGTCAATGCTCGGCATGCGGAAATCTGTAGGCAAGTCCCAGCTGAACAGCCTCAGGCAGTGATAGAATTGCTCCATCTTCGAGAAGTTGAAGTACAACATGTCTTCCTCTCCCGGAAAATACTTCACCGACATGCGCGGCTGGATGCTGTAATACGGACGGTGGTTGCGCGGCAGATAGCCCACGCCGTGTACTCCCACCTGCACCGACAGCCGTGGAGATACCCGTATATGATTATCGTAGAACAGCGATACCTGATTTACCGGCTCATGGCGCACACCGGCATCCGTGTCAAACGAAGCCAGCTCATACACCTCGTGTGAGTATTTGGCTCCCCACTGCGCACGGTAGATATTCTCGAACGCATAGTCGAATTCCGTCGATACGTTGACCGACCGTATGCCGCTGCGTATATATCCGGCAGTATCCGTGCCCAGCATCTCGCTCCGTGCCCGGTTCGTATGCGACGAGTAAAACACCGCCGTACGGTTGCCCAGCTTACCCGCCTGCGTATGATACGCCAGCTGATATACCTGATTCTCCCACCGCAGTACCGACGTATTCTCTTCCTCGTCCAGCAGCGGCAGATGATAATCGTCCCTCGCACCGTATGCCAGGAAGCTGAGCGAACTCACCTTCGACAAGGCATACGACAGTTTCGCATTGTAATCGTACGAAGCATGGTTCAGCCGGTTCTCTTCCGACAGCAGCCTGTCGAAGAAATCCAGCCAGCTCCTCCGGGCACTCACCATGTACGACAGCTTGTCCTTCACGATCGGTCCCTCCAGTGTAGCCGAAGCCGCCGGCATATCCAGCGTCAGCGTACCCACATGCTCCTGTTTGTTGCCCTCCTTCAGGTTCACCTCCGTCACCGACGAAAGTCTGCCCTCCAGATGCGTATCGAAAAAACCTTTGTGAAACACCATGTTCTTCACCGCGTCGCCGTTGAAAATAGGCAGCAGCGAGTTGATATGCCCCGGATGAAACACCGGAACCCCGTCCAGCAGAAACTGGTTCTCGTCGTTGCTTCCACCGTCCACTTGCAGGTTGCTCCCCGCCAGCGACGACGTTACCCCCGGCAGAATCCATATCTGCGAGAACAAATCATTCCCGCTGAAAGCAAGCATGTTCGAAGGAGTCAGTTCCCCCAGCTCCTCACTGCGCTTGTTCGATTCCACCGTCACCTCTTCGATTTCAAACAACAGCGGCTTCAGCGTCGTCGTGAAAAAACGGTCCTTGTCCACCCGCACCTGCCGGCTGTACGGATTGTAACCCATGTACGAAACACTCAGCTTATACACACCCTCCGGCGCATACAGCTTGAATACCCCGTTACCGTCGGAGATACAGTTCCACTGCTTCCCCTTGCCGTCGTCCAGCGATACCACAGCCCCGTAGAGCCGTTCCTTGCTGCCATCCTCGAACACCGTTCCGCTGACGTAGAAGCTTTCCTTCTCCCTCACCTGAATCATCAGCTTGCGCGGCGGTACAAACTCCGTCCGTACCACATACCCGTCGAGCACCAGCTCCAGCAGTTCGCCCACCGTCATCTCTCCCGAGGCATTCACCTTCCTCACCCTCGACAGGTCAATGAGCGACGCATTATACGACAGCACGATATGCTTCTCCCGCTCAATCTTGCGGAACCATTGAAGCACAGTAGCAGAAGAAGCGTCGACATGCAACGTTTCTTCTGCTACCGTACGTACCGGACCGGCATTCTGTGCCCACAGTCCGGCTATTCCACATACCACGACAACTGCCGTCAGTATGAGATACCTTTCCAGTCTACTCATTATACAGTCTGTAATGCGAATCCTCTTCCAGTGTTTCGTACTTGCATCCACAGAGAAAAGCCAGTTCGCGGACAATATCCTCCCCGTTAGCATGATCTATCCGGGTAGTCACCAGATTCTTTTCCAGTCCCTTGCCGAGTTCTATCCGTATTCCTGTTTTCTGTTCGATCTCCTTTACCACATCCGATATCGGAGCATTATCAAATATCATCATTAATTTATCCTGTCCGAAATACTGCTGCGGGTTGTCTATTATACCCACTTCCAGTTCTCCGTGTTTCAGTTCCACTTTCTCGTTGGCGATAATCACCACCTCGTTCTCGTCATCACTTACCCGTACCCTTCCGGTTTTCACGAAAACCCCCGGCTGCTGACTGTCGGCGGCATCCACCAGAAACGATGTACCCAGTACCTCCACATCCAGCTGTTCGGTTTCCACCCTGAATGTCAGTCCGTGCAGCTTCCTTACCCTGAAGAACGCCTTTCCCTTCAGGCGGACCACTCTTTCCATATCCTTATCCGCCTGTGCGAACTTCACCGTGGCATGCGGATAAAGCACCACTTCCGAACTGTCGGGCAGCCACACTCGTTTCAGCTTCGTGCCCGAGTTGGCAAATTCCGTATATCCTTCCTCCCGGCTGTGCAGAAAGAATCCTGTAGCCAGAGCCACAACGAACAGCACACAGGCAGCTGCCGAAATCATCATACCGATATGCGGCCTTATGCCCAGCCAGAACGATTTGTTCTCCAGCCTGCTTTCCACCTTTTCCCATGCCGCTTCCGCGTTGAATTCCGCCGGTTCCGATTTCTTTACAGGCGCTTCTACCACCCGCTGCATACGTTCAAACTCCTCCCTGTTTGCCGAAATCCACTCATCCAGAACCTGCTGTTGCGCTCCGGTCAGCTCCTCTTTAGCAAAATACCTGGCAAGCAATTCATTTATATCTTCTTTGCAATCCATACTCTATTCACAATTTACGATCATTGATAAAATGATGACCACAACCGCAGTCAGTGCCACACCATACGTTGCCACATACTCCCGCAGCATCTTGATAGCCTTTGTCATCTGGTTCTCGATGGTTTTTTCCGATAAGTTCAGACTCTCTGCTATTTCGCGATACTTCATACCCTGAAGCTTAGCCATCAGGAAAATATCCCTGCATCGGGGAGGCAGTACAGCCAGTACCGATTCGAGCACCTCCTCCGGCGACTTGCCATCCGCATCCTCTTCATCGTCCGTCAGGCAACTTGCCGGCTGGTGATAGTCCTCTATCGACACCACATCATCCTTGCGCTTCCTCAGAAACGAGATACAACTGTTCTTCACGGCAGTCGTCATATAGGCGGCAAATTCCTTTTCCTCCATCTCGTCCAGTCCCTTGTTCCATACACTGATGAACAACTCCTGTACGATATCCTCCGCATCCTCCTTGTCAGAAACATATCCGCAGGCTATGCAGCACAGCCTCGGATAATGCTCCTGAAACCTGGATTTGAATATTTCCTTTCTATAGGCTTTCATGTTATCGCGTCCGCGTCAATATACAGATATTAGAATTTCACACTCACACCAGCCGTCAGGAAGCCCTTGTGTCCCAGTCCGGCTTCAACGAAACCACCGATACGGTCGTTGCCCACTCTCAGACCGATCGGATTCACCTGATAAGCGAACGCCGTATTCAAGTCCGTTTTCTGAGCCGCCTTCTTGCCCGCGTCAGTCAGTCCTGTTTCCGAGTGGCGTTTCAGGCTGATACCCGCCGCAGCACTACCATACAGTTCCACCAGTCCGCGTCTGAAGTAAGTAAATTCGGCAGTCGGAAGTACCAGGAAGTTCAGTTCCTTTTCCTTGATAGACGGAGCCGTTTCGCCTGCCAGCATCAGCTTGCTGCTTGTCTGCGAGAATCCCAGGTCAGCTCCCAGCTTAAATCGGTTCAGCGCGTAGCGGTAACCCAGTCCGTACACCATGCTTGCACGCTCATCGCTGCGCTTGGTTCCGGTAATTGCGTCCGCCAGTCCGATACCCAGTACATCCACCGTACTCTGAGTCAGTCCGTCACTCACCGAAAGACGGAACTCATGCTTGTTTTCCGAAGGAGTAAAGTTCTTGCTGGCTTCCTGAGCCTTAACCAAATTAACACCAGTGAATAAACACAAAGATAATGCAATAAGTTTAATTTTCATAATGTTTAGTTTTTTGAGAGTTAGTATAGTTTTTGCTTCACCTGATCGGGTGATTTTGACTAGATAACGCAGCCCTCCCGAAAAACCCCTATGCCCTGAAGAAATTTTTTTCAAAAAAATACATCCTGTATACAAAAAACGTCCGTTTGTCCACACTAAAGTGTACGATAGTCCATATCCCCGGTTTCCGCCTTTTGCTGCTATAAAGGCAATGCTTACTTTTACATCCTGTTTTTATCAGTAACTAAATATTTGTTATCATGAAAATTGAAAGATTTTTCAGTAAACTGCTTTTGGTTGCAGTATTATGCACTTTCTGTGCATGCAGCAGTGACGATGATGAAGACCTGAATACAGGCGGTTCAGGCCAGGGTATCTCATTGAATATCGGAGGAACAAACATCAATCTCAACAATGTGTACTGGGCTTCCGAGGCCAACGACGACAACACCACTTACTACGAGTTGCAATTCATGTCGTTCGATATGTACGCATACCAGGAAGGTGGCGACTTTTCATCATTCCCGTCAAGCTATTCAGTCGTTTATTTATCTTTCGATGCCCCCGGTTCACCTTCTGAACTTCCGGTCGGCACTTTCAGCGAAGACGATTACGATTTGTCGGGAGCTTTGGATATGACTCTTGACAACGAGGAAGGACGTTACTATGTAGAAGAAGGTTCAGCAAGCAGCGATCTTGTAATCACCAGAGACGGAAACAACTACACCATCAGCATTCCGTCGCTCGAAATCGTTTACTCCGATCCGAAAGAGGTTGGTTCAGGCAGATGGAACTCCACTACTGTAAACTGGAATTATACAGGAACTGTCAAGAAAGCTCCCCAATATTAACAGAAATACTTGCCCGCCATGCACAGATACATGCAGCTTGCAGGCAAAAAAATAAGAAACAGGAAGTGTGTCAAAACGAAAATGGTCGTATCAGGCTCTGCTCTTGAGTGTTGATACGACCATTCATTTTCTCTATCAGTACGTCCGGATTCTCAAAGCTTGAAAATCCGTTCCATCAGTTTCCATTTTTCCTGAGAAGACTGTCCCGGCAGCACCTTCTGGTACTTGGACATATGCTCCTCCCATTCCGCCTGACGAGGCAGCGTAGCAAGTCGGGCATAGTCACGTTCCATATCAAACTCGTCCGTCGTATCCATAATCATAAACAGGCGGTTGCCGTAAATATAAATCTGCATATCCACGATACCCACTTCACGGATGCCCGCTTTCACTTCCTCCCATACGTGCGCATGCTCTGCCACGTAAGCCTCTATCAACTCCTTGTCGTCGTAGAGATCCAATGTCTGACAATATCTTTTCATTTATACCGTTCTGTTTTGTTTTTTATCAGTCCCTGCGGAAAATATCACGCGTATATACTTTATCTTTCACATCATCCAGACACGCATCGTAGCGGTTGGCGATGATAGCCTGCGCCTGAGCCTTGAAATCCTCCAGTCTGTTCACCACCTTCGATCCGAAGAACGTACTGCCATCCTCCAGCGTCGGTTCGTAGATGATAATCGTAGCCCCCTTCGCCTTGATGCGCTTCATCACACCCTGAATGGAACTCTGGCGGAAATTGTCGCTGTTCGATTTCATCGTGAGGCGGTACACCCCGATGATACATTCCTTTTCCTCCGCCGGATTATAGCTGCCCCGGTTGTAGTAATCATAATATCCCGCCTTGTGCAGCACCCTGTCGGCAATGAAATCCTTGCGTGTGCGGTTGCTCTCCACAATCGCCTGAATCAGATTCTCCGGCACATCCTGATAGTTCGCCAGCAGCTGCTTCGTATCCTTAGGCAGACAGTAGCCCCCGTAGCCGAACGACGGATTGTTATAATGCGAGCCGATGCGCGGATCCAGACAGATACCCTGAATGATAGCCTGCGTATCCAGTCCCTTCACCTCCGCATATGTATCCAGCTCGTTGAAGTACGACACACGCAGCGCTAGATACGTATTGGCAAACAGCTTCACCGCTTCCGCCTCCTTCATACCCATGAACAGCGTGTCCACATCCGGCTTGATAGCCCCTTCCTGAAGCAACGCTGCAAACTCATGCGCCTTCTCCTCCAGCTGCTCACCTGCGATTTCCTTGATGGCTCTGTTCTCCTCATCCAGTCCCGCTATCAGTTTCGGGAATCCCACGATGATACGGCTCGGATAAAGATTGTCGTACAGCGCCTTGCTCTCACGCAGAAACTCCGGCGAGAACAGCAGGTTAAACTTCTTTCCCGCCAGGGCAGGAGAGGTACGGAACTTCTCCGCATACTTCACATACAGACTCCGGCAGTAACCCACAGGGATGGTACTCTTTATCACCATCACCGCATCCGGATTCACCTCCAGCACCAGGTCGATCACCTCCTCCACGTGCGACGTATCGAAATAATTCTTTACCGGATCGTAGTTCGTAGGAGCTGCAATCACTACAAAGTCCGCCTCCCGGTAAGCCGAAGCCCCGTCGAGCGTAGCCGTCAGGTTCAGTTCCTTTTCCGCCAGATACTTCTCGATATACTCATCCTGAATCGGACTGATACGGTTGTTAATCTTCTCCACCTTTTCAGGAATCACGTCCACAGCCACCACCCGGTGATGCTGCGCCAGCAACGTAGCGATAGACAGACCTACATAGCCCGTACCCGCTACAGCGATTGTATAGTTTTTCATCATGGAAATGCTCTTTTGTTTATACCAGCCAATAAGCTTAGTAGTTGATACTTACAAAGTAAACAAATAAACCTTAAAGTGCCAAGCCAATACAAAAAAATCGCCACGATACCCTCTGTCTGGAGTACCGTGGCGATTCCCGGAGTCTTATATTATATAGCATCTTCATCACGATTGAAGTGCTCGAAGAAAAATTCCTGTTTTGCTTTTAGTGAGGCAGTTTCCTGATGCATGAATTTACATCCATAATCGTATAGTGACATCGTTGTTCCATGTTCAGTTGTATCTTTAAATTTAAGATAAGTCTTGTAGTAGTTGACCAGATATTCATCGGGAGTCATGTCTGCTGCAAACAGAAAAATATACTCACATCCGATGTGTTGCATCACCTCGAGTATCTTAGGAACAATAAACATCCAGAATACCACTACTCCTAATTTTTGATCGATATTAAATTTATTCCATATTTCCCGATGCAGATCATTTGTGCAGAAGTGTACTATTTCTATGCCAGCAAATGTTTTTCCTACTCTTTTCAAATCATCTTCCGATGCTTTTTCCAGCTCTTTGATGATTTCTCCTTTTTTTGCGTAAGATATTTTTGCCAGATCATTTTTGATTAGCCCTTTACCAGTTCTGATTCGCTCTATGATAGATTCTACGGCCTGCCTGTCACTTTCATTTAAGTCTGGTTCATTTTTCAGTTCAATGACGTATTCATACAGTTCACGGATTCTTTCCAAAGAATCTACTCCTTTAATACTTTCATATAAAGAACCACACTTTAATGAAAAATAGAAAAGAATTTTTCCATCCGGATTTTTGATAAGATAGTAAGCTATGTTTCCTTTCTCATCTTCTTCGAATGCCTCATTTTTGAGTGTATCGGCCAAGCTTTCATTTTTGTAATTGATGAAATCTTCTACATACCGTAAATTATCTTCATTAGCTGATAGCCGTTCGCATACCAGTGAATAGATATTCCTCTTTTGTTCATCGGTGATTCTCATGGCAGTAAGAGTATACAGTTTAATTCATCAGTTTTTTATATAGAAGTCGGCGGATCTTTATTCTGTCAGCATCCCATCTGATATCATTGGTATCAATCTTCCTGTCACAATTTTCATTCTCAGGAATACCGTTTCTGGCTTTTTCCCAGCAGTATTCTCCGTGCGTAATACTGCTTAAACTCCATGAATCCTTACTGGCATAAGTGTCGAATACCACATCAAAAATCTTTTTATACCTGTCGGCAATAGATTGTGGTATAGCTTTCGTTAAGCTTCCATCTTTATACATTCGTCTGATACCTGTCATTACAGGACCATATTTCCAGGCTTCAAATTCCTCCTGAAAGATTGGTTCGTCTGTCTGAATGATAGATTCTCGCTGAGTAAAATAAAGGAGCTTATGCAATTTCATTTCATCAATACATTTACCGAACTGTTTTTGGTAACGCTGGTAAATATATGAGGCTATGTCAGTAACTTTTTCCATAATTCCTTTGTAGACTTTTGTTTATCACAAATGTAACAAATAAACCTTAAAGTGCCAAGCCAATACAAAAAAATCGCCACGATACCCTCTGTATAGAGTACCGTGGCGATTCCCTCTTTTATGTGTCAGATATGTTTACAGCTTGTTTATTTCCTCCTCTGTCAGTCCCGTAGCTGCTGCAATCTGTTCGTTGCTCATGCCCAGCGACTTCAGGTTACGTGCGATAGCGGTTTGTGTTTCTGCGCGACCTTCTGCACGTCCTTCTGCGCGACCTTCTGCACGTCCTTCTGCACGACCTTCTGCACGTCCTTCTGCACGTTCCGTTTCTATATTGTCCCGTAAAATCACGATATTATCCAAGTGTTTGTAATACGCGTTCAGCTCCTCCCGGCTCATGCGATCCAGCTTCAGCCGTTCCTTCACCGCATCCAGTCCCGGCGCCGTAGCATTCTCCGGCACATTTCCCGTATTCAGGTAATAAATCCATTCTTCCAGCGGCGTCTTTGCCACCCGGTTAAAATCATTTACTTTCAGTATATAATATTCCGGATAAAGCTGGCTCACTTTGTCCACTTTGAATGTCTGTTTCTGAAACGGACTCAGTTCCAGCACATCCCCTTCATGAATTCCCACGAACTCCGTCTTTCCGTGATATACAAAATCCTTGCCGTGTCCCAGAGAGAAATACACGATGTTGATGCTGTACACCTTACGTACCTTGTCGTATCCCTGTCCGCGGTTGATGTACTCTGTTACCAGCTTCGAAGCGCCAAACAGCATCCGCTGGAAATACGCATACTCATTATTGTTCTGAATCTCGATGAGCACCAGTTCTCCCTTCGAGTTTTCCGCCAGCATATCCACACGGTTATACTTGTCGAATTCATCCTCCTGGTTACTTTCACTCTCCAGCAGCTTCTGGATGGTCACTTTTTCCTCCAGCAGCGTGGTAAGCAGTCCCTCCAGCACCGCATAATTAGCTTTGTTGCGCAACAGGCGCTTCATAGCCCAGTCAAAACGAATATAGCTTTCCATACCTGAATGCATTTAGTAGTTGATACTTACAAAGTAAACAAATAAACCTTAAAGTGCCAAGCCAATACAAAAAAATCGCCACGCTACCCTCTGTATAGAGTACCGTGGCGATTCCCGTTTACTTCCCCGCAGCAAAATCCTTGATGCGCTGCTCTTCACCCAGTACTACGCTACTACCGATAGATCCTGTTCTGCCGATCATCAGTAATATGCAAGTTGATATATTCGTCGACAATCAGCCATCAGACTTACAATGTTTTTGCGAAGTCCTTCAAATTAATTATGGCAACTGATGGGAAAGATATATTTTTAAGTTCATTGAAATGGTGATCCTCCGTCACGATATATTCCGCATTGGCTGTTATGGCACAGTCTACGAACTTATTGTCATCCTGGTCTGCTGTAATTAGATGAAAACGGTAGTGAGGAGTTAATTTCTTTACATTTTCACGAGTAAGAATCGTGTAGATAATCGTTTCGGCTACATACTTATTAATGTTGCGAGTCATGACTTCCAGATACTCTTCTACGATTTCATTGCTTATACATAACGTATAGTCTCCATTCAAGAATGATTGCCACACTTTATGGCAGTCATTCTTCGCTGAAATTGCAATAATCAGTGAGTTTGTATCCAATACAATGTTTCTCATATTCATTTATAGGGAGTACGTTCATGTAGTTGGTAGAATTTATCGACTTTTTCCTCATTTAATTCTCCATTCTCCCACAAACGGTCAATTTCTTTTTGCGCTTGCTTGGCGAAATAGTCAGAAATAGCCTTTTTAAGTTCTGCTAATGCTTCAGGACTATCCACAAACGACATCATTTCAAGCACTTGCAATTGAGCCAGATTAAAAACTGTAGTATTCATATATTTGGATTTGGTTCTAATACAAAAGAACAAATTTTTTTCTTTATTTCCTAATGAATAAGATAAAAGGATTAAAAAAACAATGGAGAATCAAAATCTTTCAGTAGCAGGAATCGTGGTGATTCCCGGTTATTTCCCCGCTGCAAACTCCTTGATGCGCTGCTCCTCGCTCAGGCGGCACACCAGCAGCTGTCCGTTCTTTTCCGCTACAATGTAACCGTCCAGTCCTTCCAGTACCACCCGCTTTTCTTCTGCCGCATGCACCACACAGTTCCGGCAGTTGTACATATCCACCCGGCCGCCTACCTTGGCATTGCTCGCTTCATCCTGCGGCAGCAAGGTGCGCAGCGAACCCCAGCTACCCAGATCACTCCATCCGAACTCCGCCGGCAGCACAAAGATATCCTCAGCCTTTTCCATCACCGCATAGTCGATGGAAATCTTCTCGCAAGTAGGGAAGAGTCGCTTCAGCTCCTCCGCCTCTTTGTCCGTAAACAAGGCAGGCTCCAGCTCGTCCATCACTCCGGCAATCTGCGGCGCATACCTGCGTATGGCATTCGTAATCGTGTCCGCGTTCCACACAAAAATCCCCGCGTTCCAGAAGTAATTTCCCGCAGCCAGATACCCCTTTGCCGTTTCCACGTCCGGTTTCTCCTTAAACGCTTCCACCTTGCAGATACCTTTTGCGTCCGCTTCCCCCTGAGCAGCAATATACCCGTAGCCCGTTTCCGGTCGGGTAGGCATCATCCCCAAGGTCACGATAGCCTGCGAGTCCGCCGTCTTCTCCAGCGCTACGGCAATGCAGCGTGCAAACTCCGCCGTATCAATCACCAGCGCATCCGAAGGCGTCACCACGATGTTCGCCTGCGGAAACTCCTTTCGGATCTTCCAGCATGCATACGCGATACACGGCGCCGTATTCCTTGCTTCCGGTTCCGCCAGAATATGCTGAGCCGGAATCTGCGGAAGCTGTTCCTTTACTATGTCGACATACCTTTCCGATGTCACCACCCAGAAATTCTCTTTCGGGCAGATATCCTTGAAACGCTCCACTGTGAGCTGAATCAGCGATTTTCCAACCCCCATTACGTCGATAAACTGTTTGGGATATTCGGGGGTACTCATAGGCCAGAAACGGCTTCCTATGCCGCCTGCCATGATGACTATATGATTTTGCATGCTGGTTTTTGTATTCTGATTGTAACTTACAGATTTATCTGTCTTTATACATGCTCTCGTAATACTTCTGATAATCTCCGCTGGTCACATTATCCATCCATTCCTGATTATCCAGATACCAGCGTACGGTCTTTTCTATGCCTTCTTCAAATTGCAGGCTTGGTTCCCAACCCAGTTCCTTCTGTAGTTTGGTAGAGTCGATAGCATAACGCATATCGTGTCCCAGACGGTCGGTTACGTATGTGATCAAATCCATATCTTCGCCTTCCTTTCTGCCCAACAGACGGTCTACTGTATTGATAACTACTTTGATGATATCGATGTTCTTCCATTCATTGAAACCACCGATATTATACGTTTCGGCAATCTTTCCGTTATGGAAAATTACGTCGATGGCACGTGCGTGATCTACTACATACAGCCAGTCGCGTACATTCTCACCCTTGCCGTATACAGGCAGTGGCTTGCGGTGACGGATATTATTAATAAACAGTGGAATCAGCTTTTCAGGGAACTGATACGGACCGTAGTTGTTCGAGCAGTTTGTAACAATGGTCGGCATGCCGTATGTATCGTGGAAAGCACGTACAAAGTGGTCGCTGCTGGCTTTCGAAGCCGAATACGGACTGTGCGGATTATACTTCGTATCTTCATAGAAGAATTCCGTACCATAAGCCAGATGATGTTCAGACGAAGAAGCCGTTGTAGTAAACGGAGGCTTTACACCTTCGGGGTGTGTCATTTCCAGTGCACCGTACACCTCATCGGTAGAGATATGGTAGAAGCGTTTGCCTTCATATTTTTCAGGCAGGCTTTCCCAGTACACCTTTGCAGCCTGAAGCAGACTCAGTGTGCCCATTACGTTGGTACGTGCAAAGGTAAACGGATCTTTGATACTGCGGTCTACATGACTTTCGGCTGCCAGATGAATAATACCGTCTACGTGATACTGCTGCATCAGCTCCAGCATCTTTTCATAGTCGCAGATGTCAGCCTTTACAAACGTATAGTTCGGTTTGTCCTCTATATCTTTCAGGTTGGCCAGATTTCCTGCATAAGTCAGCTTATCCAGATTGATGATGCGATATTCCGGATATTTGTTTACAAACAGACGTACTACGTGACTGCCGATGAAGCCCGCTCCACCGGTTACTATGATATTGCGTTTAAAATTTTCCATGATTGTTTCTTGTTTGTGATGATTTATTTAAGCACTCCCATGTTTGTCATACATACTTTCAGTGAGTCGGTCCAGTAAGGAATCTTCAGTCCGAAAGTCTGCTTTATCTTGGTCTTGTCCAGTACCGAGTAAGCCGGTCGTGTAACCGGACTGGGGAACTCGTTGCTGTGGCAGGGCTGGATATCGCATGTTGTGTGTCCGGCAAGCTCAGCTATCACTTTGGTAAAGTCGTACCACGAGCATACCCCTTCGTTGCTGAAATGATAGATTCCAGTCTTGCTGTACCCATTTTGCGGCTTTTCGGCAGCATAGTCATTCAGAACCGCTTCGATGGCAACAGCCAGATCGAGCGCATAAGTCGGTGTACCTGCCTGGTCGAATACCACATTCAGCGCCGGTTTCGAAGCCGTCAGGTTCAGCATGGTCTTCACGAAGTTCTTTCCGTATTCCGAATACAGCCACGCTGTACGTATAATCACAAAGTCACACCCTGTAGCTTCAATATATTGTTCCCCTTCCAGTTTTGTTTCGCCATATACCCCTGTAGGCGTACCCTTCTGTTCTTCACGGCAAGGTGTATTATACGGATCACCTCCGAAAACATAGTCGGTAGAAATCTGGATAAGCAGACCACCTGCTTTCTTCATGGCTTCTGCCAGAATTTTAGGAGCAGCGGCATTCAGCTTGCGGCAGAGTGCCGCGTCACTTTCAGCCTTGTCTACATTGGTATAAGCCGCACAGTTCACTATACAACTGATATGCTGTTCCTGTACCATTTTTTCTACGGCTTCCGCGTCGGTAATGTCCAGCAGAGTTGTTTCTACTCCTTTAGCTTCCACTACGTCGGTAAACAGGAAATTATACGAAGTCTCTTTGCTGATGATGCGCATTTCGTTGCCCAGCTGGCCGTTTGCGCCTGTTACTAAAATATTCATTTTCAATGAAGAATTTTGAATGCAAAATTATATAATTTCCTTATTAGAAAGGACCAAACTCAAAAGGAGAATCAAAATCTTTCAGCAATGAGTGTTTGGTATCCTTTTCACTCAGAATAGCATGTTCGGTAGGAATACGCCAATCAATGCCCAAAGAACTGTCCAGAATGCTGATACCACCGTCAGCTTCCGGATGATAGAAATTATCACATTTATACTGGAAGACAGCCGTTTCACTCAAAACTGCAAAACCATGAGCAAACCCCTGCGGAATGAAGAACTGGCGATGATTATCTTCTGTCAGCTCCACAGCCACATGCTGTCCGTAAGTAGGACTACCTTTGCGGATATCAACAGCCACATCCAGTACCGCTCCCTTCACGCAACGTACCAGTTTGCTTTGTGTGAAGGGTGGACGTTGGAAATGAAGACCTCTCATTACCCCGTAGGACGACATGCTTTCATTATCCTGAACGAATGTGATTTTTGCTACTTTTTCTTCAAATTCACGTTGTGAAAACGATTCGAAGAAATAACCTCTTGAATCCTTAAAAAGGCGTGGCTCGATGATAACCACACCTTCTATAGCTGTTTTAATTACTTCCATATTAATAGTCCAGATTACTTTTACCTGTATGTTCTACTTCATCTATCACTTGCAGCAGATATTTTCCGTACTGGTTCTTCAGCATAGGCTGTGCCAGTTCCCTCAGTTTATCGGCTGTAATCCATCCCTGACGGAAAGCAATGCCTTCCAGACAGGCAATCTTCAGTCCCTGACGCTTTTCAATCACTTCGATGAAGGTAGAAGCCTCACTCAGTGAGTCGTGCGTACCTGTATCGAGCCATGCAAATCCGCGTCCCAGTGTCTGTACTTTCAGTTCCTTGTCGGCTAAGAACTCCTGGTTTACAGTCGTGATTTCCAGCTCTCCACGAGCAGACGGTTTGATGTTCTTGGCTACTTCTACCACCTTGTTCGGGTAGAAATAAAGACCTACTACCGCATAGTTAGATTTCGGTTGAGCCGGTTTCTCTTCAATTGAAAGGCAGTTTCCGTCCTTGTCAAACTCAGCTACGCCGTAGCGTTCCGGATCACTCACCCAGTAACCGAATACTGTTGCTTTCTTTTCTTCTTCTGCCGTGCGCACTGCTTCCTTCAGCAATCCGGTAAGACCTGCGCCGTGGAAGATATTGTCGCCCAGTACCAGACAAGCACTATCGTTGCCGATAAATTTCTCTCCGATAATAAATGCCTGAGCCAGTCCGTCTGGTGATGGTTGTTCTGCATACTCAAAGCGCACTCCAAAATCGCTTCCGTCACCCAGCAGACGCTTGAATCCCGGCAAGTCGAATGGAGTAGAGATAATCAGAATTTCACGGATGCCTGCAAGCATCAGTACCGAGATCGGGTAATAGATCATCGGTTTGTCGAACACGGGGAGAAGCTGCTTGCTTACTCCTTTTGTAATGGGGTAGAGGCGAGTACCACTACCACCGGCTAAGACTATGCCTTTCATATTACTTGATATTTTTATAAATGTCAATAATTTGTTCTGCTATGTGATTCCAATTATAAGCAGACATATCATAATTTACATGAGTACAAGGTAAATTGATATTTTGCTGTAGCTTATTTGCTAAAGCATCGATATTACCGACAGGAAAATAGTTGTCTTTATTTAATCCTACTTCCAAATTAGCAGGAATGTTACTTACTATAACCGGTAGTTTATAACTCATAGCTTCCAGTAGCGCTATAGGCAACCCCTCATGTGAAGACGGTAAGACAAAACAACGTGTATGGGTGAGTAAAGAGTGTAACTTTTTACCTTTGATAAATCCAGTAAGGATTACTCCATGTTCCTTGGCTGTAGCTTTCAATTGTCGTGAATAATCATCTTCAAAGTCTGTATCTCCAGCAAGAACTAACTTACACCCTTTAGTATCTATTTTAGAAAAAGCTTCTACCAGATGATGTAGATTTTTCTCTGGAACGAAGCGACACATTCCTAATATATATTTTCCTTTCTCTATTCCTAATTCTTCAAAGTATTCAGAAAAGTCACAAATTTCAGGCTCAGGAACTCCATTGTAAATCAAATGGCAGTCCTTTCTTCCATACTTTTGAATCAGAATGTTATCAATGACTTTGGAGATTACTATAACTTCGTTTGCGAATGTTGTTCCCATCCGTTCTCCCAGTTTTAACATGAATTTAGCCGCTTTTCCCCATTTGTCACGGTCATAGTCTGGCCCGTGATGGGTAAAAACAACTTTCATGCCTAAAAGTCTGGCCATTGGTGTAAGTAGAGCCGGACCTATAGCATGTATATGTACAATATCTGCTTTTAGTGACTTTGCTTTCAGAATAGCCTTAAAAGTATGAATGATTGCCTCAAAAGATTTTTTCTTTGGAGTTTCAATGTCAATCAGTTTGACACCTTTATATTCAATAAGTGAATCCCTTACATAGCTTTTTCTTCGGATAACTGTTACATCATATCCTTTGGCTGCTATACGTGGAAAAAGTTCTTCGCAATGGGTTTCCACTCCTCCCATTATATTAGGAATGCCACGGGTTCCGGTTACTACTATTTTCATAATGATTATCTGTCAAAGTTCAAGTCACCCTGCTGTGGATCTTGTCCTACGTTGCAGTATTTAAAGTCCAGACAAGCCGGTTTGCCTTGTATGGAGCGTAGTTTGTTCTTCAATGCCCACTTCAGCGGATACTTGATATACTTGTGCATTACAGGACTTGCCGTTCCTACCATCCAACAATTCTTGGGACATTTGCGTACTTTTGCACGGACTCTGGCAGCCTGCTCGCTGTTCCAAATCGTCATGAAGTCTGCATCATGTATGTTACCCATGCTCCAGCTCTTCGGTGTATCACTTTCCGCTGGTCTCAGTTTGTCGTTGGACACATTGTTAGGGTCGGCAGCTAACTTTTCATTATATTCAGCTACGCTCATGTCGTCGCCGTCTAGCTTCGTCTTGTTCTCGGCGTTCTTGTCATCCATTCGTGTTTCCAGACCGTTACACGGCATCACCTCTCCCCACGGGTCAATAAAGAAGTTAGCCAGACCAGCCTCACATGGCAACATGCGGCGGTTGCCTTCAATATAGTTTATTAGTCCCATGTTAAACCAAGCGCGGAACCAGCTCTTCGGACTCTTCTCCTTGAGCTGCCACTCGATGAGTTGCCTGAAGTTTCCGCACACTTCATCATGATTGGTGATAACGTTATCTCCCTTATGGAAATAATAAGAATTGTGGAATGCAGCTGTCGCAAACTCCAATCCCATAGACAGAGAGAGTTGATAAAGTTTGAGCATATCACCCGAGTTATAGTTGCTTACTGTACAACCAAAACCAATATCCTTCAAACCCATACTCTGAAGAGTTTTCAACGTCTGGATGGCTTTGTCAAAAGTACCTTGACGACCTCTAAGTTCATCATTCTTCTCTGCAAGTCCTTCAATAGATATGCGGATACCAATGTTAGGAAATTTCTTAGCTAAAGCTATTACTCGATCCTGAAACCAGCCCGATGTAGATATTACTATGCGGTCAGTATGCTTATAACACTCTTCTACAATTTCATCCAGGTCTTCACGGATGAAAGGTTCACCACCGGTCAGGTTTATGAACTTTAATTTGGGAAGCGAACGGAGGTCAGAGGCTTTTAGCTCCTCTTTCTTATCCGTAGGATTCTTCCAAATGTTACACATCACACAACGCATCGGGCAGCGATACGTTAGAATAATACTTGCGTCCGTTGGACACGGTACATTCATGTTTGCCATACTATCTGTTGTTTTTATTGTTTTAATCTAAAAAAATAATTGTATATCCATTTCTGAAAATCCGATTTACTGATAAATCTTCAGGATATTTTGATAATAGCTTTCGCTGTTATATCTCTTTTGTGAAGTAAGAGCTATTTCTTTATAGTCGAATGTGTGTTGCCACATGGCTTCCAATTTGCTTGTCAGATCATTCACATTGCGACTTTCAAAGGTCATACCCGTCACGTTATTTTCTATCAGTTCAGGTATTCCGCCAATACGTGCGCCAAGTACCGGCGTACCCAAGCATTGTGCCTCAATAACAGAAAGTGGATTGTTCTCGTACCATTCTGACGGTATAACACTGAAGCGTGCTTTACTGACAATTTCCTTTATTTCATCCCATTGTTTATATCCGACAAACTCGATGTTGGTATTTGTTGTTTCGTTTTTAAGTTCATCGCTTAGTGGACCGCCACCAATTATAACCAGTTTATAAGGTAGCTTTTGGGCTGCTTTAATAAGAGTTTTTACTCCTTTTTCATGACTTAGTCTGCCTACATAACAATAGTAGTTTTCTTTTTCATATGTATCTTTTTTGCATTTATCTATGTCGATAAAGTTACATAGAGATACTAATTTTTTTGAGTTAAAACCACCTTGTGCCATTTTTTGCGCCATAAATTTACTTGGGCATATAAATACATCTGTACATTTTTCCAGTCTTCTTCTGTTCCATGTTGTAGCTTCTTTATATCCAATAAGAGATGCCAGCGTTGACCCTTTCATGCATTTATATGTTTTACATGACGATTTGTCTTCGTTAAAGCACAATTCACAAATATCGTCTCCATTGCGTAGGCAGTCATATCTCGGACATAGTAATTTATAATCATGAAGTGTCCAAACTACTTTTATTCCTCGGTTGTGCGCTAATTCAGCTATGATAGGAGATAAGTGGGTATGGATGTTATTTAGATGTACAATTTCTGGCTTAAAATCATCTAAGAGTTTATTAAACTTAGCTTTCACTTCAGCAGAACCGAATGGACGTGTAAAAGCCATTAGTTTACTCATGTTTTGTGGGAAATACTGTTTCCAAGGTGTTTCGATATTTTCCGGATAATCCATGGCGAAAACTGCTACTTTATGTCCATGTTCCTTTAATAATTGCTCTAAATTGAGCATATATATGCAGTCTCCACCGCGTCGGTAATAGAATTTATTGGCTAAAAGTATATTCATTTTATTTTATGTCTTTTAGGGCTTTATTTAAATATTCTTCTGTGAACTCTCTTAGTTGGTTTAATTTTTCATCTACTTTTTTATAGTCAATAGATTCTGTCAGTTGCTCAAACAGATTTTCATTGCTAGTGAATCTGCGATTTGTTAAAGAGAGATTTTGGCAAAGTGTGTCAATACGTGAATTTTTAGAATGTTTAGAAGTTTCATCATATCGGTTGAAAATAATAAATTGCTTATGATGAATAATTGAAAAAACGGATCCATGAAAAGAGTCCGTACAAATATATTTTGCACCTCTTAATAAATTAAGAAAACGAGTTGGGTCTACGTCATAAGGTGCATAATCTCCAAAGTTTTCATCACTCTCAATGTATTGGTCTAAATGTCTTAGTGCTACTATTTTGCAATTTAACTTTCGAGCAACTTCGGTAACAGCATTTCTATATGATGGAGTATTGCCTAAAAAATAAGCAAAAATATAGGATTCTTCGTATTCTTTTTTTGTGGGAATTAATTTTTCCCATTCTGCTGCATTAAAGAAAAATACAGGATCGAGTATTGTTGGAACATTTTTTCCTGTTAACTCCTTAACTATTTCACTTCCTCTATTTTCTCTCATGCTAATAAACTCAATTCGATTGAGATATTTACGAGTTCTTCCAATTTGATACCATGGTATATATTTTACTCCGAATGATGAGGCTATAGATATTTTTCTAATATTAGCAGGAACAAACATTAGATTATAAAAGTTGGTTGGTAAACCTGCTGGTGACCATAGTTGGTCACTTCCTGTAATTACGGCAGAATATCTGCTTGCGCCTTTACATAAAGCCTCGAAACCGATAAAAACAGGAGATAACTTTTTAAATTTTTCATTTTTAAAATTATTGAATGCTATTAATCTAATAGCTTCATTCTTTTTAAATTCAGGATGTTTTTGTTTACCGATTTTTTTTAAAAGAGCCTCTTTTTTATCATTGAGTAATATGGTATTGAATAGACGTGGTATCTGCTTTAATTTACCCCACAATGAATAATGTTTTTGATATTGTATTAACTCATACTTCAAGCCTCTTTTTTCAAGCATGGTTATTGTTGCAAATGCTTGAAGCATTCCTCCATAATTTTCATGGAAATATTTTATGCAAACTCCTATCATATTATTTCTTTTTATTATTTACACTTTTGTTGTAAAGATAATCAATAATCCACCATAACGAGGGATGTTTTCCAATATATCTTTGGATTTGGCATAGTATTTCTGATATATAATCTTTTAATTGTGGTTTTTCAAGTTCAAAATCATATTTTACAGTTTCTTTGCCAATCAATCTATCCATATTTATTATGGCTTGAGCACGTCTTTGCTTAGGATATAACATAGTCTTCTGAGACTCATTTAAAGTCTTAGCATCTAGGATATGCATTGTGATATATTTTTCTGCAACGGCTTGTTTAAATAATTCATTAAAAAAAGGTGTTCTTACAATCCATGAACTTATACCTACTTTATCTTCAGAATATGGCGGTAGATGTATATCTCCAAAGCACACATCGGCTAACGCACCGTAATGATCAATACATGTCAAGCATCGACGGGGTTTAAAAAAGCTACGAAGGCTTCCGTAATAATTTATATATGGAACTGAAATTTCTTTTGTAATAGATTTTACACTAAGATTGCCGAGGCAGCCGTTATCTCTATAGGAAAAATAAGATATATCTTTTTTTTGTATATCATATCTTTTTAAAAGAAAATCTTGTGCATAATATGTTCTGTTTGAAGAACAGTATATAGAGAAATATCCAATGACGTTTTCTCTAAATTTTTTATCTATTTCTGCTCTTTTTCTGAAACCTTGTATATGACATGGAAGTCCTACTATAACATATTTACCAGCTGAGTTTTTTATTTCATTACCAATTTTATTTAATGAAACAGGACAATATTTTGAACTTCTAGCTTTTAATATGTCTTCTTTTGTTCTTGCAATATAAGAAATTGGAGTTACATGATCTGTTTCGGAAAAGGCTGTAACTACTGCTCCGTTTATAATTTTCTTTTCAAGTAGATAAATTAGAAATTGGCTAGTTACTCCTCCAGAAGCACTATGATAGCGTATTTCGTAGTCGTTACTATAGCCTGTATATAAAGCTGTATAATGACCAATATATCTATCTTCTTGTGTATTTTTAAAATGCTCTTTCGCTTTTGTTCTGATGTCTATTCCGATTCCAGGGCATACTTTTAGACATCGAGCACATTTACTACCTAAGCATGTAGTTTCGTTTAGGATAGGTATATTCTCGCCTTTAATTTTTGTGATTTGTATGGATTGAGTTGGGCATACATCCTCACATATTCCGCAACCTGTACAAATTTTATTATTGACAGTAATGTTTATATTATTCATATATTTTGTGGTATAAGGCTATAAAATTTTTTTTGTAACCCTGTATTATGTTTGCTAGTTGTAAATTTTGTTCTGTGTATTTTTTTTGTTCAACTTTTATTTGGTTGTAATTATATTTATTCTGTAGAATGTCTGACATGATTTTAAATAACTCCATTGCGTTATTGTTTTTAAATAAAAATCCATTTTTTTTATCTTCTATGAATTCTTTGAAGCCATCATGATCAGAAGCAATAACTGGTAAATTATAATTATAGGCTATTGATAATGGTCCAGATTGTGTTACATCTTTATAAGGTAAAACTATATAATCTGATTGGGTAAAGATATTGGGAATTTCTTCTCCATAGATATGTCTAATATTTAGATTAAAACATTCTGCATATTCAATCATATTATTATAATTATCCCAATTATCAGCTTTGCCATAAATATCGATGATAAATTTTCCTGGAAATTTAGTATATAGTAAATTTCCAGCCTTTATAAGGATTTCTAATCCTTTGTTCTCTCTAATTAATCCAAAAAAAAGAAAATGTACAATATTATTATTTTCTTTTTTGATAGATGGCATTCCATAATTTTGTAGACAGAGAGGAGTGTAGAACGAATTTAAGTTAGGATATTTAATTTTAAAATATTTATATTGTGTATAAGAGAATAATTTAACTGTCTTAACATGTTGAAATATTAATTTTTTATATTGAGATATAAAACGTCTTTTTTTGATATCTTTATGTTCAATGAAGTCATGGCATGCATAAATTAATTTTTTTGAATTTATACCTGAAATGAACAATAGAGGGATAAAATATGGCATTCCAAGAAAATTTATATAGAAAAAATCATAATTCCCTTTTTTAAAATCTTTTATAACATGGTTATATATGTGTAGGTTTTGAAGAGATCGAAATCTTTCTAAATACACAATTTTACCTTGTATGCCCATTTGTGAAAAACTTTTTTCTATATATTCTTTTTCTTTGTCATTATGCTGAATTAGTATAACCCAAAAAATATCAAATATATGATTTAATTCTGACATTAAAGGCTCATCTACGGAATAAAAATTAGAACCTGTTATCCAAAATAGTTTAATCTTATTTTTCATTTTCTCTTATGTTCTGAATAATTTATAATTTAAATATCCTAATTTATTTTTATTTAATAGTGTCTGTTTTTTTGAGAGTTTGGTATATTTATTTTGGGTGATGACTTTATTGTCTGTTGATTTTAATATTATGAATAGTAAGCTTATGATGTTTAACTCTTCTTAATATATAGAATTCTTTTTATCTTATCGAATGTTGAATTTATGAAATAAAAGCTGAGAAATATACTAATTTCATATATAGTGCATAGAAATTTGCTTCTTTCTCAATACTTTTAAATTGAAATAGATTTTACTAAATTCGATAATTATCCAAATACATTATTATAATTACTTTACATAGAGATACTTTTGGAGAAAGTGTATTTCCCTATCTATTTTATTATGAATTTGACTTATATATACTTGATATTTTCTTTATTATATAAATTTTTTCAATTGCTAGTGTATGAAAGGTTACATCTTTCGTTATGTTACATTAGAAATCATTGAATTTTCCCTTTCTCTTATCGAGTAAAATTTTCGTAAATCCTATTATAACATACATTTTAATATTGAGAATTATATTTGTAAAGTTATAATTTTCTTTGATATTACATTATCAGAAAGTTTAATTGATGCTTATAATAACTCATATTCATCAACAGCTCTTTTTAGAGCTTCTATAAATCCACGACCATATGTTAAATCGGGTTCCATCATGTTTCCTTCTCCCCACTCATTCCAAGATTTTAGAAATAATATAGGATTTTCTTTATCCTTTACAATGTTCAATGCTTCTTTGCAATGAGAATAGAATGTTGTTGGATTAGCATTAATGAGTAATGTGCCATTCCATCCTGAACGTGGTGTATGATCCCACTGAGGAAGAATAACGGGAATTACATCTTCTGCTCTATCTGTTTCTGTGATGAGATTATGATAAACTTTTTGATAATCTTCAATGAATGGAGGACGATGAATTATTATACCTTTTAGCTTATCTTTCCATTTAGATAAGCGACGCCATATTTTGTCTTCCAATTTTACTCCACTACGAGTGCTACGTCCTAATCTTTGATAAGAAACTGCATCATATCCTTTATCTAGAAATTCGTTTTTTTCATAACGAGAATCAGTTATATTAGCTACTAGATAAAGATCTTTAAAGCCTGATTCACGAGTCCATTTTTTAAAGTTTTGAAGATATTCGATAGGTAGATGAATTGGATCAAAGATATATAAAAGTGGTTTCCCATCGATTTTGACATATCTTTCATCCCTAAATGCTTTGAGTAGAAAATTGAAATGCATTTTTTCGTCTTCAACGCCAGGATATGTTTGTTCCATTAATATTTTTTGGGTGATAGAACCGTCACTATTCCAATTTTTTGCATACCAAGAATGATTGGCCCATCCGAGACAAAAAGGAAAATCAGGTTTTTGGGAATCTAATACCTCATTGAATACTTCTGGTATTAGTCGTTTACCATTACCAAACCAATAATGCCAGTAACAGAAAGCTGTAACCCCTGCATCACGTGCCATTTGTGCTTGTTGTTCTCTAATGATAGGTAACCTTAAATCATAATATCCTAATTCTGTTGGAACTCTAGGCTGATTGTGACCTTTGAATAAAGGTTTGGCTTTTCCTACATTTGTCCATTCTGTGAATCCTTTTCCCCACCATTCATCATTTTCTTTAAATGGATGATATTGTGGTAAATAAAATGCTATAATTTCTATTTTTTTCTTCATAAATTAAAAGAAAATTGATGAAATATTTATCTGTTGAATTAGTTATAAAGTATAATTGTGTTAATGCTGTCTATTATAGGCTAGCTAGGTTTTATATTTTTTCGTTATTAATTATTTGATTATCCCTAAGATAAAAATAGATATTTTTTCATATTATTTATTCTGGTTGAAAATATTCGAGTACTATATTGAATACAATGCTAATCAATATTAGTAATGCGGTTTTATATCCACTTCTTTTGTTATGAATATATTTGTAACATAGAGGGAATATAGTATATAAAACGATGGATATGGCTATGTACCACATTCCATTGTAATTTCCTTCTATCCAAAAGACTAAAGACGATATATGCATTAAAAAACCAATAAAATTTCTATTTTCTATTAAATCTTGAAATAGATAGTACCATGCAGATAGAATAATAAATGGTATCAATAATCTTTTGATTCGTTTAAGATAAAATTGTTTGATATTATTATTCTTAGTGAAAGAATAACATAGTCCAAAACCTGATAAAAAAAGAAACCCTTGAGTGAAAGCTAATCGCGGAATTATGTTTAAAAATTTAATAAATGTATTATTTATTGTGATATTTCCAAAATTGATTGTATGCCCTATTAAAACGCTAATGATAGCAATTCCCATTAATTCTGCTCTATATTCACTAAATGATATCAAAGGATTAGTTCTTAATTATTGATTTGTTGATAATCGCCATGTCTTATATATGATGTCTTTTTGTTATAAAATTTATATCATCAATAAAATAGCCTTTTTATAATGCGACTTCATTTATGGAAAGGTATTATTGACTTTTAGAGGTTTGGGTAACATAGATTTCCCCTATCATTATGATATAAAATAATATAAATATTTGCATATATCCGTATTCTCCTGTAATACAGGAATAACTTAAGTAGAAAATAAATAGTGAAAGTGGAAATAATGTTTGTTTCAATTTTCCTAGATTATATGTATAATGAAACATTTTATAAGAATAAATAATCCATAAAATTGTACCAGCTAAGCCAAAATCGCATAATATAACAAATATTAAGCTTTCAAAATATAATAATTGGGGATGCGATGTATGTAATTGCATATAATAAGAGTGCCAATTGAATCCTTTACCACTTAAAAGATTATTGTTGATGATATCAAAACAGCCTGAAAATTGATTTATACGCATCTCTAAAGAGGAGCCTCCAATGTTTGTACTTTTTGTGTCACCAATAGACATTACATAATCTGATAATTCTGGAATACTAGAAATAATGCAATAAATAATACCTATAAAAACTGCACTCCATATAAATGCTTTAAGTTTTCTTAGTAACAAAAGATAAAATAATCCTGTTATACCTAATCCTGCAATAACAGAGCGAACACCACAAGTAAATACATTTATTAGGGTGATAACGAGAAGTATCAACAGAATATATATATTAGTGTTAGCTTTCTTTTTGAAATAACTGCATATGAAAATAAAAGATAAACCTAAATAAAGACCAAAAGTCATAGGATGTAAAAAGACAGATGCAATTCTTCCAAACATACGTCCTGTATCTCTTGTTAGATATTCTATATCATATTCATTTCCTGTTATGTTCATTACGGACATGATATAAGGATTAATTCCTTCCATTCTTGTAAGGAACAAACCATAAATAGTTGCAATGAAAATACAAATAAAACAAACGTTTCTAAATAGCTTTGTTGAAGAAGGTGTACATACTATAACATTCCACATTACAAAAGCTAAGATGAATATTTGCATTATGTTTTGTCTAAATTTTTCAATCATGTAATCAAACGGAGTACCATCTGAAAAAAGCATGAGTATAAAATATCCGGCGTATAAAATAAAAAATGGAATAAAAGGCTTAAAATTAATTTTATAATTATGTTTTACTTTAAATTCAAAAAAGAAAGCTAACAATATAATAAGATTTACCAAATTGTATGAAAAAGTTAGTCCTGCAAAGTGTATTTGCATGTATGGAACTAGCATCAGATATGCCAAATAGATTGCTATTCCGATTCTAAGTTTGATAAAAGATAAAATTATTATCAGAAATATGATTATTCCTAAAATAGCTTCCATAGAGTTTTATGATTGAATAAATTTTTGGTATACTTTTTCAATCTTATTTATAATTATTTCTATTTCTTCAGATGTAATATTGTTTATCATTGCTGTCTGATTTTTTCCGTCTAAGCCATTAGCATTAAATGCACCTTCAAATTTATAGCTATAGGCTAGTCCGAATAATGGTACTCCTGTATATATTGCAGCAAAATTAGCATGCATTCGTGTACCTATAAAAAAAGACATATTTGATATTACATATTTTATCTGTGGTGAACTTAAATCTTTATCAATAAGTATAACATTAGATTTATTTTTTAATTTATTGAATGCTTCCCGACAAGCAATAATATCGTCGTTGTTTTCTTCTGGGTTCTTATAATTATAAGAATGTGGAATAAGATAAATTGTATGTCCTTTATCTCTAAAATGACAAATAAGTCTATCAATTAGTGCAGGATAGTTATCAAACTGACCAGTAAGAGTACGAAAACGGTTGCTATATGCTAATCCACTTACATTAATGCCAATAGAGTTGGGAGCAATACTTATATTCCACGGTTCTGGCTGCATATATGCAGAAAGATCTTTTGTCTCTTCAAAATTAAGTCCCATTTTTTTTAATTCTTGAACAAATTTATTATCGCGGACATATATTGCTTTTGAGTGTTGAAGAATATAACGTGCTTCTTCAAAATTACTTTCTATTTTAAAAGGACCGAGAGTTTGTGGCAACTGTATAACTGCAATTCCCATTTTTATTGCTATCCATGTTTCTAACAGACGTGAATGAAATGTTTGAGTACCATAAATATCAGAAAATCCATCACCTCCATTTATTGCAGCTACATATTTGACTTGTTTTAATATTTTAGTAGTTTTCGACCATGGTAATATTATACCCAATTTATTCAATAACCACCATTCTAAAAAAAATAGTCCAATTGTTATATGTTGCCATTCTACCCCATCAATCTTGATTGTTTTTATTGAGGTCATTCTGTTTGATGGTTTAAGAAAGTTTTTATAGAGATGTAAATTTAATAATTTACAGTCTGTTTCTAACAATCCTTTTTGCCTAAGAAAAGTTATTGAACCATATCCTAATGCCGCTGTTCCTCTATTATTATCTTTAATATTTAACCCTGAAATGATTATATATTTCTTCTCAGTCATAATTAGATTTTGTCTTTTTAGATTGTTTTAACTCTTTTATTTTCTCATATACAGTATCCCCTAATACTTTTTTTGCGATAGTTTTAATGGTAGAATGTTTTATCATTGATTGATTTAACATACTCAAGGAATCTCGATCATTTTCAAATTCTGTGAAAACTTCAAAAATCATAGGAATTTTTATATTATTATCAATGAATGTTTTTACTTGTTCTGAAAATTCCTGTTTATTTGAAGCGGTCAAGTATTTGAAACCAAGATTTTCTGCATAGTTTTTTACAAGGGTTTTTGATTTATTCCCAAAATGTCCAGCTGCGGCAATGTATAAATCAGCTTCGTCACCAAATAATGAGCCAGGATTACCTCTTAAACGGAATTCATTTCCTCGACCATTATTTATTATCATGATTCTTATATTGTTTCCGACATGTCTATTCCCTAAGCTGTTTAAATCATAGAAAAAGGCCAAATCTCCTAATATTACATAATATAGACGACTCTTATTGTATAAAGATGAACCTATAGCTGTTGAGAGAATACCATCAATTCCATATCCTCCTTGGTTACTATAAATATCTACGTTCTTAGGGGAATCAAATTGACTCCATACACGAAGTGTACCTGCAATACCTAAATGTAATTCACTAAATTCTGGTATTATTTTTCGAAATTCGTTGGCTATCCATAAATTAGAGAATGGTAATTCTGGTATGTTGGCTACAAAGTTATTGTAACATTCTCGGCATTCTTTATAATAACTATCTGATGTGTCACTTATTATATTAGCGTAATAATTGAAGAATGTTTTTATATCCATTTCAAATACTTTGCTAAGCTTTTGTACCCTATCACGAATTTCGCCATCTGGGTGAACTCGCCATACATCTTTGCAGCCATACATTTCAGGTATAAAAGTACAGACATCTCCAAGATGAATTATTAAGTCCGGATATTGGGCTTCTTTTACAGATGAGGAAGGGATTCTATATTTGCTACTATATCCACTGTTGGGTTCGCAAAATACAACTGCATTATGACAGTGACAAAAGTTATCAATTGCTTCCGTTTCTTCTAGTGATAGTTTATGATGCGTGCCAATATGTATTCCTATACGACATTGAGGTAATTCAGGGAAAGTATCATTAATATAATATTTGTATATCCTTTTTGCATCAGGAATGTTTTGAGTTTTGTAATCTCTACTATATGTAGTTGTGAGATTTATATGTACAGGACCACCTCCATGACGTGTAAGTTCTTGAAGAGCTCTATTTACTTTTATAGTACAATCCCATTCATCTTTCTCATTAACAACAGTTTGTAGGAGCGTGCTATATTTTACTGTATCTGCTAAAAACTGTGATCGGTCAATTACTTGGTCATTTAAGTGACCTATTTTGGATACGTCTCGTGTTGCTGTGACGGCAATAATAGGTAAATGGCGATAATAAGCCTCTGTTAATCCTGACACATAATTTCTACTAGCTGTTGCACCTGTACAGGTTATTACTACTGGTTCTCCTGATTCTTCTGCTAAGCCACAAGCAATATAAGCAGCTGAACGCTCATCGACTGATGAGTATAATTCAAAATATGGATCATGCATTAGACTTGCTACAAAAGTTATATTAGTTGTTCCTGGAGAAGCTATAACTTTTCTTATACCATATTTTTTTAAAAGGACTATTAAAATTTGAACATTACGTTCATTTGTAAAGTATTTCTGTTCCATGGATTATATAGTCTTATTTTCTATAAAAATCTGTAACGTAAATATCTGAATTTGTTTTTTATCCCCTTTATTTCGTATAATGGAGTAAATTCGGATGTTAATTTATCTTTAATTGCTTCATATTGCCAATTTATAGATAAAAACCGGGGGTTCTGAAAAAAATGTTCAAGGCACTTTTTTAAACCAACAGATGGATCAATAAAATGTTCAACATCTTGTATTAGTATTTCTTTTGTTGTTATAAAGTCACGATTATATAATCTATCATAGAGGACTTGATATTTTAATTCAGGTCTTCTTATCTGAAAGTAAGTATTTAAAGGAACGTTCTTTATTTTTATTCTCTTACCTGTTAATTGATATAGACAATTATCATAAATAGATATAACATCTTCCCATTTTAAAACTCTTTTATTTGTTATATGGAAAGTTTCTCCGTATGCATTTGATTTTCCTAGCAATTTATAAATGCCTATGGCAACATCATAACCACTTGTTAAAGTTGTTAGTTTTTTTGCTATTTCATCTGTAAAAATTATAGTACGATTATGGAGTGCGCGATATAACCATTCCTCCTTTTCTAATGTTCCTAGTTGTAAACGATAGTCTCCATAACTTATGTATGGTCTAATAATTGTATAATTTTTATTAGGATGTGATATTAATATATTTTCTTGTCGTGCCTTAGTTAGTGCATATTCGTCTGTATTAAGAAATGTTTTGTCTTTGGTGACATCTAATAGACGGGGAGATGATTCCTTTATAGGATGTTCTTCATTGGCATATACTCTGGCACTACTAATATAGACATATTGTGATGTTGCATTTAATAAAGTATCTACTCTTTTTTTAAATTCCTCAGTTTTATATGACATAAAGTCAATAATTGAATCCCAATGTTGGGCACATAATTGATTTAAGAAATCATTGTCGTGAGCATTTCCACAAACATAAGTTACGTATGATATATTATCATGGAATCTTCTTGTTGTAACGGTTGTATCTATATGATTTTCTGATAATATATTAACTAAATAGGAACCTATAGCTCCTGTACCTCCTAAAATTAGAACTTTCATTTCTTTAGTTTGCTTATCATGTTTATAATTTTTGCTTTAAGAAAAATTCGCTCATTTTTTGATAATCCAAATATATAGATTGATAAACTAGTAGATAATATACAAAAAAAGCATGAATAAAGAAATCTGATAAAAGAGGGTTCTAAATTCTTTAATATGAATAAAGGTACTATTAATGATATGCAAGTAACCCAAAGGCATTTGTATATTACTTCTCTAACGAACATCATAATAGGAAAATTCAATAGTCCTTTCATAATCCAAAGTCGGACTATATCTACTAAGATATAGGTAAAAATATATGCGATATAAGTAGAATATACGGGAGCTCCCATTTTGAAAGCTATCCAAGAAATAGGAAGTGTCAAACATCCAACGGATGTAACCCATAGAACATAACGTTTGATGACTCCTGTAGCCATACAAGCTGTATAGCCTGTATTACCTAATATAGTTAACATAGATCCAATTAAACTTAATCTTAAGAATAAGGCTGTATAATCAGGAGTGATTTTTAACCATAAGGTTAAGATATAATTTGTTTCAATTAAGATTGGTAAGGATAGGAAAAAAAGTAAAAAATAGGAATATTTAGCACCTTTACAGATAAGATTATTCATCAATTCAATATTTCCTGTTGCATAGTTTTTGGTTATTTGGGGGTTAATGGCAGTTGTAAAATCATTTATAAATTTCATTACGGCACTTTCAACTTGTACAGTAATACCTCTTGCTGCATTTACTGTTACTCCAAAGAATAAGTTCATAAGAATATTTATTCCTTGAGTATTGAATATGTATGCAGCATTCGTGAAGAAAGTCCATCCTGCAAAAGATGTCATTTCTTTAATTAGAGATTTATCATGAACTTTTATATAATGACATTCTTTAAAATGACGATTACAGTAAATTCCATAAGTTATTCTAATTATTATAGCTACACAAAGAAATAAAATGGAGTAAGTTTGTAGTTTGTCAAATGGTGATAGGTATAATAAATAGACAATAATTAATTTAAGAACAACTTCTAAAATGCTTATATAAGCAAATGCTGACATTTTTTCGTGTGCTATTATGCATGCATTATATGGAATGCTTAGAAGGTTTAAACAAAAAGAGAAAAGAGAGCAATGTAATACCCATTCTGCTGCGTATATTCGGTTGGTTGGTATTGACATTATGTTTGTTACAAACCAAAGACCAATTGTTTCGCCTAATATTATAATTATTATAGATATAAAAATTTGTATATTAATACTTGCTGAAAAGATTTTTTGTAATTTTTCTTTGTTGTTCTTCCCTAATTCAAAAGTAATAAAACGACTTATCGAAGAAGACATGGCTCCCGAAATTACAGAAAACATTGTCACAACACCTCCAACTACATTATATATACCATAATCTTCAACTCCTAGAGCGTCTAAAATAATTCTTGATGTAAATAATGAAATAATCATTGTGACTATAGTGCGGCTATAAAGCAATATAGTATTTTTAATGATTCTTTTATTGTTTGAACTAATATCTGCCATATTTTTGTTTTAGTTATACGGGTCTAATTTTAGTTTATGAACAGGAAAATTGTTATGATATACTCTTGAGTTTAATAATTGGATTGATTTTTTGCAGATTTTTCAATTGTTGAGACTATAATCTTCTTATTTTTAAATTAGAATTTTCGTAGTCTTTTTAGTTACTAGTATTAATATTTATCTGTTAGAAGAAAGATAATATATGTATATGAAATTTTAATTTTTCCTAGAAATTTACAGGAAAGTACGAATATTTATATAAATAATGCTGTACTTTCCTGTAATATAGAGTAATTATTTATTTACTTTTTCTGTTGGCTTTTCTTTTCTCCGGCTTCATAACCGTAACCATAGCCGTAACCGTAGCCATAGCCCTTACCGTAACCGTACTTGGCACCGTAACCGTAGCCGTAGCTGTTCTTACGCTTGCTCATGTCGATGTCGTTGATAACGGTTGCCAGTTTCGGGAACTTATGCTCGTCGCGCAATACATTGATATAGCGGTAGCCGGCTTTCGGGGTTACGTCGGCACGGCATACATATACGCAGATGTCTGCCACACGGCCGATGATGGCGGTATCGGTCACCATACCGATGGGAGCGGTATCGAGTATCACGTAATCGTAACGTTCTTTCAGCTGGTTGATGGCATCTTCCAGTACGGTGCGTGCTACCAGCTCGGTCGGGTTGGGAGGTACCGGTCCGCCCGGCAGGATGTCCAGATTCGGGCTGATGTCCGAGCGCTGGATCATGTCGGTCAGTTTCACATGGTCGGGGTCGCTCAGGTAGTTGGTGATACCTTCGCCACGGCGGCTCAGGTTGAACACCTTGTTCAGACCGGGCTTGCGGATATCCATACCTACTACGATGACTTTCTTGCCCAGGTAGGCGAGACTCACGGCGGTGTTTCCGGCTACAAACGATTTTCCTTCACCCGGCTGGGTAGAAGAGAAGAGGATGACCTTGTCGGTCTTGCCCAGCATGAAGAGCAGGTTGGTACGCAGGCCGCGGAAGGTTTCTTCCATGATGTCGTTCTTGTTTTCGCGTACTACGATGGCACCGTGCTCCGGCTTTTTGCCTCGTGGCAGTTCGCCCAGAATAGGTACGGTGGTGAGTTTCTCCACGTCGTCGCGGTTTTCTATCTTGTATTTCAGCAGGTCGCGCAGGTAGACAAAGCCCACGGGGATGCCCAGCCCGATGATAAGGGCGACAAGGGCGATAATTTTTTTCTTTGGAGAAACAGGGATAGGATCAGCCTGTGCTTCTTCGATGATGCGTCCGTTGGTAGCGGTGGCTGCCAGGGTAATGGCATTTTCCTCACGCTTCTGCAGCAGCATGATGTAGAGCTGTGCCTTGATTTCCTGCTGGCGGGAGATGGTGAGGAACTCCTTTTCCTGCTGCGGGGCGCTGCTGATGCGGCCTTCGAACTTGCGTGCCTGACGGTCGATGTCGCTGCGGGTAATCTGGAGTCCTTTCAGTACGCTGGCTACCGTGGTCTGTACGTTGTGGCGCATGGCCTCGATGCCGGTGTTCATGTTCACCACAGCTGGGTTGTTCTCACTCGAGGTACGGAGCAGTCGCTTGCGCTCGATAAGCATGGTGTTATATTGGTCGATGACCGAACTCAGGTTCTGGTCCTGCAAGCCTACATTGGCAGGAATGACTTCCTGTTCGTTGGCAGGATTGTTGATATAGTCGCGCAGGAATTCTACCAGACGTATCTGGGTCTGGTTTTCGATGCGCAGCTGTTCGTATTTGGAGTTTTCCTGCAGGGCAAGTTGGGCATCGCTGGTCAGGTCGGTCAGTCCCGATTTCTGCTTGAAGTCCGCCAGCTGGGTTTCGGTACTGCCCAGTTCCTGATTGATGATGCCGATACGGTCTTCGATGAAGTCTGCCGTCTTCTGTGCTACCTCGTTCTTCTCGTCGTTGGCATCCTGGTTGTAGAAGGCTACCAGGCAGTTGATAAAGTCGATTGCCCGTTGGCGGCTGCTATTCTTTACGGCTATCTGGGCAATGGTGGTAGTTTTGGAGGTTGCTTCTACAGTTAAGCCTTCACCGTATGACTTTGCTACAGCGGTAGGAGCACCCACATAGGCTGCCAGGCGGATATCGCCGTTTTCCTTAGCCTTCCATTCGTTCAGGATGGAGTCGTTTGCCGTAAAGCTGAACACACCTGCCGGGGTGGGGAATACGGCTGGGAGTTTGTCGAAGGTCTTTTCCGTTTCCTCTTCTTCCTCGTCGAGCGTATAGCGCACCTTGACGTACAGTTTGCCTTCGGGGCTGTAGCTCAGCTTCAGCCGCGCGCCTGCCTCCAGCTTTTCGGCCTCTTCGGGCGACATGAATACGTTGATAGGAGAGCTCTGGTACAACGGGATGTCGTAGCCCAGCATACGGTCCTCTGCCATGGAAGTGTAAAGTCCCAGCTGGGTGATTACCTTGCGGATCAGGGTGCGGCTTTTCAGGATTTCCACCTCATTGTCGAAGTTGTTGCTCATGGAGAGTCCGCTCAGGCTCTGCATGGCCTCGAGTGCTCCGGATGCTGCTCCCATGCCGCGCTTGCTGGAGTCGTCTTCCTTGATAAGTACGGCGGAAGTTACGTTATACACCGGTGCCTGATAGCGCAGGTACACAAAGGCGAGGATGAGGCAGACGATGACGCTTGCCACAAACCAGGGCCAGTAGGCAAGGTATTTGAAGAAGATGGCATAGAAGTTAATGCTCTCTTCGTGCTGCTGTTCGTTGTTCGGGTTCTGTTCTTCTATCATAATGTTTGCTGTATATTCTTTGGATTTTTAAAGGAAAATGTTTATCGCAGGATGTTGACGATCAGGCTGGCAATGGATACCAGAATGGAAGTGGCCGAGATGACGGTAGTGGTTGTGTTACCGATGTCTGAGTTCTTCGCCTTGGTCTTGTTAGGAGTGACGTACAGGATGTCGTTCTGCTGCAGGTAGAAGTAGGGCGACAGGATAAGGTCGCTCTTGGTCAGGTCGAGCAGCATGATTTCGCGCTTGCCGGTAGCATCCTCACGGATCAGCTTCACATTGTCGCGTACACCGTATACGGTCATGTCGCCTGCCATGGCGAGGGCTTCGAGCACGTTTACCTTTTCGTTGCTCACGGTGAAGGTTCCCGGACGGTTTACTTCGCCCAGTACGGAAATCTTGTAGTTGGCCATACGTACGGTCACGATAGGTGCTTCCTTAAGGTAGGGTTTCAGGCCTTCGCGTATCAGGTCTTCCGCCTGGTTTTTGGTAAGTCCGCCCACCTTGAGGCGTCCCAGTACGGGGAAGTCTATCTCGCCGTCGTTGTTTACCAGATACTGCTGCAGCGTAGGCTGCGTGGTGGTATTGATATTGGTCAGTGCCGCATTCAGCGGAGTCTGTACGGTCAGGTTGAAAGGAGCTGCTGCCTGCGGGTCGGTAGTATTTACCGTGATGCTGAGCAGGTCTTTAGGCATGATCTTGGCATCGTAGAGCGGAATTTCCTTTCCGTACTGGTTTACGGCTTCCGGATCTTGCAGGTAAGGAACGTTTTTGTAGGAGGTACATCCCGACAGTCCTGCCAGAAGTACCAGTATCAGTGTGAATGCTTTGAATTTCATAAGATAAATGTATGTTTGCAGATTTTTTATTCGGTTATTTTCCCATCAGCCGGGCAAAAAAGCCTTTCGGCTTTTCGGGTTCGTACTCCTGTTCGTACTTGCGCATCAGGTCTTCATAAGAAAGCTTCTGGTGTACCATTTCGTAAATGGTTCCCCAGTCCGGCAGTCCGCCCAGGTTGCGGTCGTCGATGAAGAGGTCTGCTTTCAGTTTGCGCGAGTAGTGATTGTTCTGCCCTTTTTCTTCTTCGGGGTAATCGCGGTTGATGGCATAAAAATCCAGTCCGCGTTCATGGCAAAACTGTACAGCCTCGTCCAGCAGGCGACCTTCGCGTACACTCCATAGTATCAGTTTATGGCGTTCGGCCTGCAGCTTTTTTAATGTCTCGATGGCAAAAGGAATTTCCTTCCCGATGGAAGGATACTTGTGCTCGACGATGGTTCCGTCGAAATCTACGGCAATAATCATTTTGTCAATTAATAATGGATGTTACTATGTTATGTGAATGCCACAGTCAGGCACTTCATGCCAGAATCTGAGAAAAGTTGCTTATAGTATTGGCGGGCATATCGTTGCTTTTCTGTGGCATTTTTCTTTCATTCTATATCTTCGATGGTTTCGCACCAGGTGTAACTCACTTTGAGCAGGGCGGTGCTTTGGGGCATTTCGATGGCGATGTAGTGGCGGCCTCCGTAACGGAGGAACTTGCCGGTCACACCGTAGAGCGGACCGCGGCGTACTACCCGGACGGGGACGCTGCGCTTGCCGCGAAGCTTTTCGGAATCGATGAACCGCGTGCCCTGGATGTCGGGGTTGGTGGCATGCATGAAGTTCTGCATGTCGCGTTCGCTCACCGTGCAGTAGTCATGGCCGTTGCGCTCCTTCTTCAGGAAATAGACGGGCAGCGGGGCTTCGGAGGCGAACTGCCGGCACCAGTTGGCGTCATAAGGACAGTGGATGAAAATCAGGTTATGGATGGCCGGTACCAGTACATGGCTGCATTCACCCTCGCGCCCGGTGTCGCGGAGCTCGTATGTCATGGGGATGTAATGCTCGATGCCCTGCTCTTTGAGATAGGCGGCTACTGTAAGTTCTTTGTTGTACACCGTCTGCAGGGGAAGCCATACCTGTTCTTTTTCCATGTTTACCGGATGTTTGTTCTTCTGATTTTTGTTCCCTTTATCTCTAAAAAATTATTAGCTTGTTGAAACAAGGATATAATTCTCTCTCCTTCCTAGCGCCTGAAAAACACTATGAATCAGTTTGTTATCTCCAAAAATGGAAGATGACGCACATCGTGCTTCTGTCTAGGAGTATACTCCCACAGCCGCATAGGAAGTCGTTCTTCGGCGCAAAGATAACAAATTTATATGCAGAAAGGTTTATTTTAACCCTTTTTTAGATATGATTGTTCAATTTTTTTATTTTTACACAAGGACTGCCGTCTTTTTCCGAATGTGGACGCAAACGGGCTGGCTTGTCAATTTATCCGTTTTTTTGTCGATTGGTACAAAAAAATCTCCGGATGCCGGCATCATGTGCAGACAATGTCCGGAGATTTTTTTGAATATTCGTACGAAAAGCCGGAGCTTTTGTACGAATATCCGGGTAAACTTCCTGATGTTTACTTCAACTTTTCAGCTTTTTTTCCCGTCGGGTTGCCTTTTCGGGAGTCCGTGCCCACGGAAAGCTGCTTCAGAATCCTGAACTCGTTTTCTCCCGGCTCCTCGTCGGGATCGGCCTCGCGTACTATCAGGTTCGTCTTGTGCATGATGCAGCTCTCTATGATCAGCCTCAGGGTGGTTACGTCGAAATCTATCTCGCACACCTGTTCGGCTGCCTTGAAGAAGGTGGCCAGCGTCTTGAAACGGAAATTGCGGACGGTGTCGAAACACGTGTGCGTGCCGATGCCCGTGATGCGCTGGATTTCCGACTTCGATACGTGCGACAGGGCGTACAGTGTATCGATGAACTTTCTTAATTCTTTGAGCCACTCGTCTATCTGTTGCTTCGTAGGCTCGCACGAAGCGTATAATTTTCCGAAATATTTCATTAGTCTTGTCTCTCGGGGTTTATCTCTGCCGTATAGGGCAGTAATTAATACTCTGCCAATCGGTATTTTTACCGATGAAAGACAAGAACGGAAGTTTACCTGTCAGGTTCTGTTGATGACACAAAGATAACGGAAAAATCGTGGCTGAACGTTTTTCTTTGCGAGAAAAACTTCCCTTGCTTTTACTCTTTCTTTTAATATATAATAGGAAAGGGTGGCAACACTGGTGGTGCTCTTGTGGCCCGCCGGACATTGTAATAACTTGTAACTCTGAGGGTTTGCTATGCTACACTTTGGTGACGGTGGTGGCCCGCCCTTTCGGGTTGCGTAAAAAAATGAAGAATTATGGAGGTGATAACAACTATGAAAAATCCTGGCAATCTGGGCTTTCTGGTACTTTCGAGGCGACTGCTTACCCAGATGTTTGCCGAAATGTACGGAAAGTGGCATTCCGACTCGCAGGCGTATGTGTATCTGCTCATGGCGGCGTGCTTTACCGATCAGGGTGATACCCCTGGATGCCTGAAACGGGGCGAGCTGTTTTTCTCAGGAAGGGAGCTGAGTCTGCGCTTCGCCTGGAGCCGGAGGCATGTGAACCACTTTATCGGAGAGCTGGAGCAGAACGGTGTGGTGGAGGTGATGAAGGTGCAGAACTGTTCGAAGCTGCGTCTGCTGCACTACGATACGCTGTGCCGCATGCGGGTGAAAAACGGTGCGGACGGAAGGCGCAGGAGCGCGGGCGACGAGATGTTCGAGGTGTTCTGGGAACAGTATCACGACATGACGCAGCAGCCTGCCCTCGACATCGAGGCGGCGCGCAAGGCGTGGGGGAAACTGACGCTGGCCGAGCGCGAGGAGGCGGTGGGAAACATCGAGATGTATCTCTGCATGCTGCCGTCTATCGACCGGGCTCGTACGGCGCTGAAGTATTTGCAGATGAAGAGTTTTGTACTCAATTGATTATATTTTTATCTGTGTTGTCTGATGAAACTTTTTAAATTGTCAATCATTGCTGTCCGATAAAATTTTTCAAACCCTCAATAACTTGTTGATATATAGGAATTAAGCAATAATTTTAACAGGAGGGCTTATCCATGGAAACAATACAGACAATCAACCTGTAGGATATGTTTATCGGGCACTGATAATATGTTTATCTGTGTTATCCGGCAAAATGTTTTGAATTTTCACTAACTTATTGGTATACATAGAAATAAGAGGCAATTTTAACAGGAGGGATTATCCGTAAAGGCAATCGGATTTTCAGTAATGTAAAAAGCTGTATCGGACAGCAGTCATATTTTTAGGATTATGGGGATGGTTTATGCGGAAGAAATAGAAGGGGCGGTACTGGGGGCGTGCCTGCTGGAGCGTTCGGCTCAGGCGGTGGTGCTGAAAAGTCTGCGTGCCGAGATGTTTTACCTGACGGCGCACCGGGTGGTGTTCGAGGCGATAAACGCGCTGTATGCACGGGGAGCGGCGGTGGATATGCTGACGGTGACCGAGGAGCTGCGTGCTCAGGGACGGCTGGACGATGCGGGCGGTCCGTTTGCTGTGGCGAAACTGGCGGCGGGGGTGGCTACGTCGGCTCACCTGGAGTATCATTGCAGCATCCTGTTTCAGTATTACCTGCGGCGGAAGCTGGTGGAGGTGCTGACACGGGAGCTGGCGGCTGCAAACGATATGACGTGTGATGTGTATGATGTGCTGATTGATACGCAGCGGGAACTGGGGGCGCTGCTCGAGGATTCGCCGCTGGAGAATCACTTGCACCCCATGCCGGAGGTGATGGATGATACGGTGGCGCTGGTGGACCGCCGGCAGGAACTGGCTGTGAATGGGCTGACGGGTGTGCCTACGGGCTTGCAGCGGCTGAACGAGATGACAGGGGGATGGCAGCCGGGCAACCTGATTTTTACGGCGGCGCGTCCGGCCGACGGAAAGACGGCACTCGACTTGTTCTTTGCGCGTCAGGCGGCGATGGCGGGTGTACCGGTGGTGTTCTTCACGCTGGAGATGACGGCTTCGGAACTGGGCGAGCGTATGGTACTGGCGGAGAGTTCGGCCGATCCGCTGCGTATCCGTCAGGGCAGGCTCTCGCCGGAGGAGGTGGAGGATGTGCACCGTACGGCGGAACGGATGAGCGCGCTGCCGGTGCATGTCGACGATACGCCGTACATCAACGTCGACCAGTTGTGTGTCATCGCCAAGTCGCTGCGGGCAAAGGGGTTGCTGGGCTTGCTTATCGTCGACTATCTGCAACTGCTTGCCACGGTGAATCCGGGGCGTACGCGTGAACAGGAGGTGGCGGAGTGCAGCCGCAAGCTGAAGGGGCTGGCGCGCTCGCTGGGTTGTCCGGTCATCGTGTCGAGCCAGCTCAACCGTCAGGCGGAAGACCGGGCGGGGAGTCCGGAGCTGCGTCACCTGCGTGAGAGCGGGGCCATCGAGCAGGATGCCGACCTGGTGATTCTGCTGCACCGTCCGGAGCGTTATCACATTCGGGTGGATCCCGATACGGGATGGTCTACGCGGGGCATGGGTATCGCCACGGTAGCCAAGCACCGCAACGGGGCGACGGGAAAGGTATATTACGGGTATAATCCCAGCATGACGAAAATCGGCGAGTTCGCGGGTACGCCTGTGACTGCGCCGGCAAACAATTTAAAGCGTAAGGAGGATGAAAGAAAGAGCAGTGACTTATTCGGTGGTTCCGCGGGTTGATCCGCGTGATATCTCGGCAGAGATGACGTATTATGCCCGTGCACAGGCGCGGGGAGAGGTGACGCTGGGCGACATGGCGCGCCGTATTCAGCGGCGGTGTACGGTGACACGTGCCGATACGCTGGCGGTGCTTGTGGCGCTGGAAGAGGAGGTCTGCCGCGGGCTGTGCAACGGCGAGATTGTCCGTCTGGGTGAGCTGGGTTCGCTTCAGGTGGGAGTGAAAAGCGAGGGAGTGCGGCTGGAGGCTGACTTTCATGAATCGATGATAAACAAGATATGGGTGCGTTTCCGTCCGGGCATGGTGCTGAAGGGGATGCTGGACGGGGCGGCTTTCGAACGGGTATCGCCGCGCAAGGAAGCCGGACGTGCCGGAAAGGGGATGCGGTATGAAAGAGAATGAACACGGCGACAGGGAATTCCGTCTGCGTATCTACGGCAAGTCGGAGCTGGCTTGTCTGTATTTTCCCGACCGTTCGCCGGAAACGGCACGGCGCAATCTGTACCGGTGGATGTACCGCTGTCCGTCCATCCGCGAGGGGCTGGCGGCACTGGGCCACGACAAGCACCGCAAGTTTTTCCTCAAGCCGGAGGTGGAGGTGATCGTGCGGGGACTGGGGGAGCCGTAAGGTTAATTCTTTAGTATTTTCAGAATTTATTTAACATTTTATATTTTAAATTTATTACACTTATTAGGTATCTTTGCACAAATATTTTATTAAAGTGGAGAGTTGGGATTCCCGTGTGGAATGAAAAATATAATATGTTAAGGCTGAAATCATTTTTTTTGCTGATGATATTACTGTGGGCAGGAGTATCTCCTGCCCCAGCTGTTCCTGCCTTTTCTGAACTGAGGCAGATGGCTTCTTTTTCGCCTAAGGAGGTGTTGGTTCTGGCAGACAGCTTGTATGATGAGGTGGCATATCCGCATTATAAGCTGGATTATATCAAGGCGTGTGCCTACTTCAGGCTGTCGATGTTTACTCAGGCATTGCATACCGCAGAACATGCCTACAATTCCGTCGAGATAAAGTCGGATTCGCTGCTGTATTCCAGAATTTTCATGATTCTGGCAGAAGCGTCGGTCTTTTCGTACTCTATCGAGAAGGCTGCACGCTATATCCAGAAGGGAAAGGCCTACGCTACGGCTTCGGGAAACGATATGCTGATGGGAAATCTGATGAATGCGGAGGGATATTTGTACCGCAGACTCGGACTGCCCAGAAAGGCTTACGAGTGTACGCTAGGGGCTGTGAACCTGCTTAATGAAGCGGAGGGTGAGGAACGTGCTTTCCATCTGTCGCGTGCCTACGGGTTTCTGATGAGGTACTATATCAGCGACAGGAAGTTTCAGGAGGCGTGGCAGACAGGACTTATACGCAACCAGGTGATTGGCGGGCTGAAGCCTTTGCATGGACTGGACAACCAGTGCGGCTATCAGTTCTGCAAGATGGCCTATCTTGCCTGTATGCTTGGAAAAGAGGAGGAGGCCGTATCGTACTACAACAAATATCTGCAGACAAACTTTTCGAAGACGTATGTGGGGCAGCTGGAGATAAACGATTACCTGCTGGCACGCAAGGATTACAGCGGGGTGCTGAGTAATGCAAAGGCTTACATACAGGAGATGGACCGCAGGGATACGCTCAACATTTCGTATGTACGTCTGCTGCAGCAGGCTTGTGCGGCTTACGAGGCGACGGGCAACTACCGTGCGGCGTATAAGCTGGCCAAGAGGAGGCTTGCCATACAGCTTTCCATGCGCACGAACAATGAGCGGAATTATCTGATGGGAGGCATGAATCCGCTGGAGGAAATAGACAGTAAGGAAAAACTGACGCAGATGGAAGCAGACCTGCATACCCAGCAGCGGTTTCTGTTGCTGCTGGCGGTACTGTCGGTAGTATTGTTCTGCTTCCTGATTGTATTTTTCACGGTGAACAGGATGCTTTACCGGAAGACGCGGAAGATGGACGAGATGCTGCGCCGGCAGATGCTGCAACATGAGAAAGAACCGGTTGTGGCAGAGGTTACAGCGGAAAGCGGGAAGGAGGAGCAGGAGGCGATCCGGAAAGAAACGGAGCCGGCCGAGGGAGAAGCCGGTGGGAGCGATGCCGGTCCGTCTGATAATGAAGATGAGTCCGTGTATCAGGGAAAATATCTGTTCTCGGTATTCGACACCCGGGTGCGCAGGGAAAAACTGTATTTGAATTACGCTCTGGGACGGGACGACTTCGCACGTATCATGGGGGTGGACAAGAACCGTTTTGCCTATCTGCTGAAAGAAGGAGGAGCCGTAAATCTGACCACTTATATGAACGGGTTGCGTCTGGAATATTCGCTGGAACTTTTCAGAAAACATCCTGACTGGCCGGTGAGTAAGATAGCCGAGCAAAGCGGCATTCCCAACCTTTCTACTTTCTACCGTCTTTTCAAGGAAAAATACGGGACAAGTCCAAACTTTTTTAGAAATCAGTTTCAGGAACAAGAGTGAATATTTGTAAAAGAACTCTTGTCCTGCATGTCATTTAAAATATTCTCTTCTTCTGCCTGTAAGAATGTACATTTCTTAATCTGTCCATAAAATATCTTTAGAATAGTCTGGTATTCAGCATGTAAGGACATTTTGAGAAAGGCAGATTCTGCTTGTGAAAAAATCATACGGCAGATTGGAAATTAATTTTTGTTGACAATCTTTTAGCCTTTGATAACTTTGTAGTTGTAAAAATTTTTAGAGCAAAGGACTATGAAGAAACTGTTTGCATTAATAACCTTTCTGATAGCAGCCTTATCCGCTTCTGCACAGAAAGCAGCGGTTAAGACGAATATCCTTTATGATGTCACAACAACGCTGAATATTGGAGTTGAGTTTAAGGTGGCTCCCAAATGGAGCATCGACCTTTCGGGAAACTATAACCCTTTTGATCTGGGCAAGGACCGGAAAATGAAGCACTGGCTGGTGCAGCCTGAGGCACGCTACTGGTTGTGCGAGGCTTTCAACGGACATTTTCTGGCTATTCATGCACTGGGCGGAGGTTTCAATGTGGCGGATATGGATCTGAAAATTTTTCCTTCGTTTAAAAATTATAGATATCAGGGCAACATGTACGGCGCCGGACTGGGCTACGGTTATCAGTTCGTGCTGGGAAACCGCTGGAATCTGGGACTGGAAATCGGTGCGGGATGGATTCGTGCCGACTATGATATGTACGACTGCCCGCACTGCGGCGAATGGAGAGGTTCCGACAAGAAGGATTATTTCGGAGTTACCAAGGCGGCAGTATCTTTGATTTACATGATTAAATGATGGAGGAGCAAGCTATGAAAAAATATTTCGTATATGCAGCAATGCTGTTTGCCGCTGTTTCGGCAGGAGCACAGACACCTTATCTGGAGGAAATAAACATCACCGGACAGCAGGTTACCAAAACTTCCGACCGCAAGGCAAATGTGAAAATGGAATTCTCGCTGGACGGGCTGAAGATGAACAGACAGCATTCTTTACGGCTGGTTCCGGTTATCGTTTCGGAAGACGGCAATATGGAGCAGGAGCTTCCTCCATTGGTTATCAACGGGAAAACCAGAGATAAGGTACAGCAGCGTGCGCGTGCTTTAAACGGAGATGAGTTCAATGCGGATGCAATGATGACCGTACGCCGTGAAAACGGTGAAGCACAGGCTGTTTCGTATGAAGCTTCGGTTCCTTTCAAACGCTGGATGATAGGCGGTAACGTGCAGGTGAGGGGGTATGTTACAGGATGTGCGCTGTGTGATGAAGGTCACGAAACAGCTTCGGCCTGCGATATTTTTCCTGCCATGAAGCCGGTGTATGTGGTTCCGTTTATCCAGCCTAAGGAGGAGATCGTGAAACGCCGTTCGGAAACACGGGTGGCACGTCTGGAGTTCCGCCGGAACAGCGACCGCATCGACGCGGCATATAAACAGAACCGTGAGGAACTGCAGAAAGTGAAAGAGTCGTTTCAGGTGGTGCGCGACAACAGCGACCTGACGATAACGGGGATTTACGTAACGGGTTATGCTTCGCCCGAGGGTACGATGACCTACAACATGGATTTGTCAAAACGCCGTGCGCAGGCATTTACCGACTATGTGCGCCGCGACCTGGACGGTATAGACCGTTCGCTCTATCATGTAGCATGGAAAGGGGAAGACTGGGACGAGTTCCGCAAGGAAGTGGTGCGTCATACAGAGCTGGAACAGCAGCAGGAGATTCTGCAACTGATAGACAACTGCGGCGACGACAAGGATGCATGCGAGGCAGAAATGAGAAAACTGGTTCCGGCGGCAGTATATACCAAGCTGGTGAACGAAGTGTATGCGCCGGTACGCCGCAACGAGTACCGCATAGAATATAACGTGCGTCATTTTACCATCGAAGAGGGACGGAAGATGATTGTAGAGAGTCCGCAGCTGATGAGCGTGAGCGAGATTCACAAGGTGGCAGACAGCTACGGCAAGGGTACTCCGCAATATATCGACTGTCTGCTGACGGGGGCAAAGACTTATCCGCAGGACGTGGTGGCCGTGAACAATGCGGCACTGGCACTGATAGAGGCACAGCGTACAGCCGAGGCAGTAGCTCTGCTGGAGAAATCTCCTCGCGACGGTGCATTGCAGAACATGCTGGGGGCGGCTTATGTGAAACTGGGACAGCCGGAAAAAGCCATCGAGGCGTTCGGCAGGGCAGCAAAAGCCGGACATGCGCATGCAGCCAAGAATCTGGAAACACTGCAGGCATACATGGAGTATATAGCAGAATGATGAGAAATAAGCAGATACGTAAGAATAAATATAGGAGAGTAATAACTTTACAATTTTTGTATTATTCTTCATTCTGCAACGCTTCTTAAATAACGGAAAGTGGCAGACAGAGGTTATGCTGTGGCCGCAGACAACCTGAGGTTGATACTGGAAGCGGAAGTACTGACAGAAGAATAAATGAGAAAAAAGAGTTAATTAACATAATGCTAACAACTTAAATTTTATGAGTATGAAAACTGCAAAAATGTTTTTAGTAACACTGGCAGCTTTAAGCATGGCTGCTTGTAGCAACAACGACGAGATTCCGGGAATGAACAATGACGGAACAAAGAGTGTATCGCTTCGTCTGGACGGTCTGGCTACTTCTTCAAGAGCGATAGGTGACGCACAAAAAGCAGGACAGATTGCCTTGTCTAATTTAACTGTTTATTTTACAGATGGAACGAATATTTTAGCTAAAAAATCTTTGTCTACTGCTAATACAACTGAGTGGGCTGAACTGACTGGTGCAGGTCATGTTTTCCATCAATTACCCTCTGCTGTAAGTCAGATTCAGATTGTAGGAAACTCTACTGGTAAAACGATTACAGAAGGTACTGTTGCTGCTTTGAAGGCTTCTGTATTGAAGGCTGCCGGTGAACAGGAATTTACAAATGTAACTTTGTTTGGTGAGGATACATCTCTTGAATCACAAGCCCCGCAAGCTTCAGATGATCATACAAATGATGTTTTGAAGGCAGAGGTGCCCTTATCTCCGCTTGTAGCCCGTTTTGAAATTGGTAATATCGCATGTACAGACTTGGGTACAGGTCCTGTTAAACAGTTCGATCTGTCTGTTATTGGTTTGATGGACTTCAATTCAGGTGTTACTTTAGCAGGTACAGCAAGTGGTACAGAATATACACTGGCTAATGTATTGGAGCCGGGTTCTCAGGCAGTACAAGGTAAGGTAATCTTTGGTGAAGCAGATGAGAATGCTGATTGGGCTTGGGATAAAATCTCAGGTGCTACAAATATCACTTCTCCTACTTCATGGAATCCAGGTGAAAGTGGAGATAAGAAGTTCGTTTACCAGTTTATCCCCAATAAACTTGCTGATGGCAAGATGGCACAGGTTAAGTTGGTTCTTGACAATGTAAAATGGACTGATGGCACTAATAATCCGTTCAATTCAGTAGTTACCGCTAAATTCCAGAAAGATGGCGTAGATTTAACAGAATTCCAAGCCGGAAAGATCTACACTGTTGATTATCAATTCAGAGGTGAAAACGTAGGTCCTTGGAATCCGGATGACGTGAAGTGTGTTCAGATCAACGTAACTGTTGCAAACTGGGAAGTTGTTGCCCTGACTCCGGTATTTGAATAATAAAAAGGATAAAATAATACGTAATTCCGATAGCTGTTGAAACATCGGACTAAGTAAATCGAGTATGCAGGGGCGGCGACGCCCAAAACAACCGGGCGTGTTGCCCCTGCTTTTTTCAAAATTAAGAATAAACATACAGCTTGAACATGAAACATTATGCATTAGTATTCTTGTCTGTTATCTGCCTGTTATTGCCCACAGGCTGTATAAAGGACGATTTGTCGGATTGCGACAATGTCTATATCTACTTCCAGTATCTGGCGGACGGAGATAAGGACGTGTTATATCAATATATGGATCAGGTGGATCTGTATGTTTTCGATGCGAGCAATCGCATCATGGATGTACGGCACTACAACCACGAGCAGTTGGCCAGTTTTTCGGCTACCCCTTCGTTCAGGTTACCGGCCGGACATTATAAAATTGTGGCACTGGGCAATGCCAAAGAACGTACAGAAGTGGTGAATATCGAATCGCAGGATTTCGGTGAGATATTTATCCAGCACCCCAACTGGGGAACCTCGGAAAAGGTAAACGGACACGATGACAATTACATGACACAGAAAGTCATCGATGTGCCCGGCAACGACCAGCATTTGCGCGACACGGTAACTCTGGTGAGCGCACACATTGATGTGGCGGTCGAGATTTTCGGTTTGGAAAGACCCGGTACACGGGCTTACGAAATCCCCTATGAGCTGAGTTTTGAGAACTCGAACGCACAGACATCTTTTAATAATGAAATCAACGAGGCAGAAAAGGGTATCTGCTATCCCGATCTGGTATACGATGAAGAGCGGAAATGTTATCGCACGAACGACCTTGCCCTCTTCCGCATGGATCATGATGGCGAACTGTCGCACGAACTTTGCGAGCACATACTGGTGCTGAAGGACAAACGCACGGGCGAGGAGCTGGTGCGAGGCAGTATCTACAATTATCTTCAGCAAAATGCCGACCAGATAGATGTGACCAAACAGGAAGCCCTGCTGCCCATCTCTATAAAGTTCAGTTCCATCGGCGTGACGGTGGAAGTACCCGAATGGGTGATTGAAGACATTAAACCGGAATTTTAAATCGGAGGTAAGCTATGAACAGATATGGATTGAAAATTGTGACAACCCTGCTTCTGGTGGGAGGGATGTTGGCAAGTTGCATCCGCGACGAGGCAATCATGCCATGTAATGACAACGAGGGTGTGAACCTGATTATCTCCGTAGCCGGAATGGGCAATAAGCAACTGACACGTGCCGAAGAATCTGACCGTACCGACCGCAGCCGTATCGAGGATATGAACATCGTGCTGGCAGATGCAAGCGGGGTGATTCAGGAGATTATCTATGTGCCGAATCCCACGGGAACTTCAAATCCGGGCATGGAGGATAATGGTCTGATAAATGGCAGCCTGCCTGTAGATGATGGGACATTGGTCTATCACGTGGGCAGCAAGTCATGGGCCGGAAAGAGCAAGATATTTGTGGTTTGTAATTATTGGCAGATAAAGAGAGATAATCCAGAGGATGAAGGTACTATCATAGAGGGAAGTAGTAACCTGAACAACTGCCTGACTGTTGGAACATCAACCATCGCTGACCTGAAAGCCTTGCAGCAAGGTACACCTCGCAAGCCGGGTATCCTGACTTCCACCCTGTTTGGTGAAGCTAAACCAACTGCAGGCACAGAACTCCACGGTGGTCAACAGTATACGTGTGAACTGAAGCGCACAACGGCTATGATTACGGTAGCTATCACCTCCGGCTTCAAAGATGAAAAGCTGAATGAGGGTGTGAAAATTACCCCACGTTCTATTTGTTTGCATAATGTGCCGGTGAATTGCAACATCGGTACAGACAATACCGTGACTACTGCTGACCGTATTTGGGAAGAAGGCTTGGTGCAGCAGGTAGGATGGGATCCCCTGACTTCTGTCAATCACGGTACGACTGTAGGTGGTCACGGAAATGACCTGAGTATCGTGCCTCTCTTTATGTTTGAGAATTTGCAGGGGGTGATAAACAAAGGCAACGATGATGAAGTGGAAAAGGATCCAGGTGAGAATAAAAAGAAATATTGCAGCTACATCGAGGTGAAAGCAGACTATCTGTATACTCCTCAAAGTGGTAATGCTGGTCAAAAATATATCTCAGGACCTATTAAGTATCGCTTATATTTGGGCGAAAACATTCTTGATGACTTCAATGTACACCGTAACAAACACTACCAGGTAACCCTCTCGCTGAAAGGTATGGGTGGATTGGTTGAGGATGGAAGGACAGATTCCGATGGTTCATACATAGGTGATGGCGAAGGAGCAAGTTGGAGAGTTGAGAGCGGTGGAGTTACAGGCGGCGGTTCGTTCCTGACGGATGGACTGAATATGGCAAGTAATGGATTCTTGTCGTATGTAGGATTTGTTGGTGAAGAAACACATGATTATGCTATTTATTGTGAAGAAGGTTCTGTTGGTGGAGCTACATGGTTGTGGGCACAGACATCGGCTGGAATCATAACCCCTACAGAAGAATTTCCTGCAATTGTTTATAATGCAGAACAATGTGGTGGAGAACCGGGTGTTTCTTATGTTATGCTTTATGCGCAGACATGGATTGATGAATATGGTGCTTGGAAGTCATTTTCGCAAGGTGATATAAGTACAATTACGAATTGGATTAACAATGGATACAGAGTTGCCCACCTTATTTTGAAAGATAAAACTACAGGTAAGGAAGTAAGCCGTTTTGAGGCCCGCCAATGGTTACCGATGCCTGTGATGGTAGATGATAATGGTAATCCAATAACTTCGACAGATCCGAATGATGCCTCTTTCTATTATAGCCGTATTGATGTATATGAAGGGCGCGAAATCCCATGGGGGCCAGATTTTTTCAATAATAATTGGGATGCCAGCCAATTGGCCACTAACAAATGGCAGTATTACAAAGGGTATTGGGGAACACCACGTAATTATAATCCAGATTATGGTTTTGACGTAATGGTTGCATTATATGGAACAAAACCGGATGCTTTTACTTTCCAAAAGGATTATGGTCGTCCAAGTAATGCATTGGGTACAGCTATATTCCGTGCTGGTAATGCTGTAACTTCATCAGGTGGTAATATTGGATATTCTTTTAGCGACCTTTCCCGTATCGGTCTGCCAACAGTTAAGGAATGGGAAAAGATTATGCAGTATGGTGTAGTTGATGTCCGTTTCGGTATCAGCAATGTATCTTATTGGACATCTACTATGGATGGAACGAAGTCCTATTCTTATAATCCGATTACAGGCTTAAAAACACTTGATGATAGAACCATGAAACATAGAACCCGTCTGGTTTATCATAAACAAGACTTTGCACATAAGAAATAATCAATGAGCTGCATGTGCAAAACATTCTTAGTTTTGACAACTTGTTTTTGCGCTGTCTGCCGTCAAGCAGGCAGCGCAAAAATTTTAGAGAAGAACGTTTCTTTCCGGCAAATACTGGAGCAGGTTGAGGAATTCACTATTCCGCGCTATTATTTGGTTTGGCGACAGAAATCTAATGAAAATGGGCTGACCTCGCAAATTGAAGTCAGCCCTGTTTTTATGCCTTTGCAAAATTTTTTGTCGGACAGCAGTAATAATGTAATGATATAGCCGATTGTCATTATCTTTTTCCTGATCCGCCGCAATCGGAGCATTTACCTGAACCATGGCAGTAACTGCATTTTCCACGTCCGTTACAAGCTGTACAGACAATGTTCTGACCAAGATTACGTACAATGCCGCTGCCGTTACAATAACCGCATTTACCAGAACCATGGCAATAGTATTTGTCTGCGGTTCCACTCATTGATGAACATTTTCCTGAACCGTGGCAACGTTTACACATCGAGCTTCCTGTAGAACTTCCGGAAGAAGAACCGCTGTAGGAAGATCCATTTTCCTGATATGTGCCGTATGTTCCTGCTGCCTGGCTATTACTCATCGTTCCTAATGTCTCGCCTACGGTACCGAGTATGTTTCCGATGGTGCTCCATCGTTTACTTCTGCGCTGGGCTTTTACACTCTTAAGGTTCTGCTTTGCCATGTCGTAGGTAGGACAGGCTTGCAGTGCATACTCATAGCATGCTTTGGCATTATTCAGGTCACCCAGACTTTCGTAGAGTACTCCGAGGTTGTTTAAGGCCGGAGCCTTGTAACCATAACTGTTGTATGGATCGGCCTTAATGACTTGCATATACCTGTCGTACTTGGTCTGTGCCTCTGTGTCGGGAGTGTTGTAAGCTAGGTCGGTGTTTGTGTATGTTTTTTTATATGGCAATATAAGATACGTATATGTTACATCACGGTCGGATTCGGTATTCTCGTCATGTTATGTCACGTTTAATGCTGTAATTAGTGGATTATTTCGTATTTTTGTTGCTAAATAGTTATTTTATGAAACCGAATCGGAGGAAACCCGTACTGGTTGGAAATGATTTGTTTCAAAGGTACTTGTCAACTTAGGATAGTAAGAAGTTTTAGTGCGACAAATGCTTGTTGTTGTAATGTTGCAGCAGGTAGAATGGAAAAAACTCAAATTCTTTCTGTTGAGATGAAATATCTGATTGTTGATAAAATTTAAGAATATAAAGATGTTAGAAACGGTTATTGAAAATACGGAGAAATTTATAGCTTCGGTTCCTAAAACCAAGCGTAAGAAATATGGTCAGTTCTTTACAAACGGGACTACAGCTTCTTATATGGCTTCGCTTTTCTGTTTCGATCTTTCAAAGCCTGAAATTCGCCTGTTGGACGCAGGTGCTGGAACAGGCATCTTGTCGGCGGCGGTTGTTGACAAGTTGGTGGAGTCTGACTATGAGGGTAGGATTCATCTTACTTGTTATGAAACGGATGAGAATGTCTTACCTCTTTTGGAGGCTAATCTTGAGTCTCTTCATTCTGAGTATGGAGTTGAATATTCTATAGTCAGGGATAATTATATTACTTCGCAGAATTTTGAAGGGGATACATTATTCTCTGTTCAGGATAATGTATATGATTATATCATAGGAAATCCTCCTTATCTTAAAATACCGAAAGATGCGGACGAAGCCAGAGTGATGCCAAGTATATGTTATGGCGCTCCTAATCTTTATTTTCTTTTCTGGGCTATGGGTATACAAAACCTTAAGGAAGGACACGAACTGGTGTATATTGTGCCCCGTTCCTGGACCTCCGGAGCTTATTTCAAGAAATTCAGGGAATATTTTTTCAAAAACTGTGTTATTACCGATATGCACTTGTTCGAAAGCCGTGACAAGGTTTTTGAGGGTGAATCGGTATTGCAGGAGACAGTAATCGTAAAAGTTAAGAAGACTACGGCTACACCGGAGTATATCAATATAACCTCTTCTTCTACTTCTCAATTTACTGATTTGAAGACTTTCCGTGCTCCTTATGCTACCGTGGTGGCGCGAAACCAGTTTGTATATCTGGTTACAAACGAAGCTGACGCTGCCGTACTTTCTCTCATTAACCGCTTCGACAAGACTCTTCCCGACATGAATCTGCGTATGCAAACAGGTGTAATTGTTGATTTCAGAACAAGGGAAGTGCTTCGTGATCATCTGGAAGATGGTTCGTATCCCCTTTTGTATTCACAGCATATCAGAAACGGACGGGTAGTATGGCCGTTGGGTAAAGAAGGGGAAGTTATAAAAACAGACCGGAAGGCTTTTCTGCAGGAGAACAGTGATTTTCTTATGGTTAAGCGTTTCACCTCAAAAGAAGAGGACAGGAGACTGCAGTGTGGTATATATCTTAAACAAAGATTTTCGCAATTTCCGTATATTAGTACACAGAATAAAATAAACTTTATAAAATGCGATTCTCCTTGTATTACTTATGGTCTGTACGTGTTACTTAATTCCAGTTTTTATGATAAATACTATCGAATACTGAATGGGTCTACGCAGGTAAATTCTACTGAAATCAATCAAATGCCGGTCCCCGATAGATTGATTATAGAAAGTATGGGACGGGAGTTGATGCATAAAGAGCTGTCTGTTACAAATTGTAATGAAATTTTTAATAAATGGATAAATTAGAAACTGCTAAGAGTTTGCTGGGCAGAATCAATATGCCTTTGCGACAGCAGAGTACGCTCTGTTGTCTTACCCTTCTTGCTATGGCTCATCTTAAAGAAGATACGCCTTGGGCCGAGGCTACAAATGAATGGATCAGAATACATGACATAATCTCGTTTATTGCGGAGTATTATGGAGTAAAGTATGCCGAAAATTCAAGAGAGACCTTTCGTAAGCAGGCCATTCATCCTTTCAAGACTGCCGCATTGATCGAAGATAACGGCCTGTCGACCAATAGTCCTAATTTTCGGTATCGCATAACCTCTGAGTTCTTAACTGTTATCTGTTCTGTGAAAGATAATTGTGATTCGGACAAGGAGAGTGACGCTCTTGTACAGTTCTTGCGTATGCACGATACATTGTCTGATATATATGCCTCCAAGAAGAAAATGCAAAAGATGCCTGTCAGAATCAATAACAAGGATTTTACATTTAGTCCGGGCAAGCACAATCAGTTGCAGAAAGCCATATTGGAAGAGTTTGCGCCACGCTTTGCTCCTCATTCTGAATGTTTGTATGTGGGGGATACCATTAAAAAGGATATGATAAAGGATGTTGAAAGGCTTTCTTCTCTCGGCTTTGAGATAACATTACATGATAAGATGCCTGATGTGGTTTTGTATAGGGAAGATAAGAATTGGATATACTTTATTGAAGCTGTTACATCTGTAGGTCCGATGGATCCTAAAAGAATATTGGAGATTGAGTCTATGACAAGTAACGTGACTGCTGGCCGTATATATGTTACAGCCTTTCTTGACTTTGGTACTTTTAAAAAATTCTCCGGACGACTTGCTTGGGAAACGGAAGTCTGGATAGCTGATATGCCGGATCATATGATTCATCTTAACGGTGATAGATTCCTTGGTCCCCGCTGATTTATTTCGAATGTTTCTCACCGTCACGGAGGGGCGCTGGTATAAGGCTGTATCATATTCTGTTCTGACTCTATCGTAATATAAAGAAACCATTATATAATATCTGACTGACACGGGGTGTGAACCTTACGTTTGCGGTATCGCGGCGTGGTTCACACCCCGTTTTTTTGTGTATGCTGCATCGGAAACTTAACCGTTTTGAAACAGGATTGCCACATGCGCGTTTCTGTTTTGAAATACGCTGCCTTTAATTTTGCGCAATGAAAATTAAGGAATTTTAATTGCTTGAAAAACGCTGGTTGTCATGTAGATAGCTGGTAATGAAAAGGTAAGGAACAGGTTGGGAAAATTTACAATTTAAAAATAAAATGAAAAAATTTGCAGCGTATTTACTTTGGTTTTTGCTGATTGCTGTCTTGCCGCTGATGGCGTGCAGCAACGATGGAATGACGGAAGCTGTAGCGGACAGCTTTGATGTACAGTTTGAATGCCCTTCGCTGATAGAAGTGGCCAAGGGAGGGGAATATACGTTCCAGGTGACCGGGAGTAACAAGCCGGCGGGATCGGATGTGATTATTCTGGAATCGACAGGGGGAATCTCGTATACGTGTGTGCTGGTGAGTGTTTCGGAAAACAGTTTTACTATAAAGCTTGCCGACGGATGCGAAAGCGGTACGTACCGGGTGTTCATCAAGCGTGGTGACCGCAAGAAACAGATTGGTACTACCTATATTAATATAGTAGAGGGAATTGATTTCACGCCGGATGCCGGAACGACGGTGTACGGGGTGGTATCGACAGCCGATGGTCCGGTGCAGGGTGTTGTGGTATCGGACGGTGTAGAGGTGAGCGTGACCGACGAACGGGGTATTTACCAGCTTCAGTCGGAAAAGAAATGGGGGTATGTGTTTATCTCCGTTCCTTCGGGATATGAAGTTCCAGCCGAGGGAGTCTTGCCTCAGTTCTACCAGATGATGAAGGGGGATGCCGCTACAACGGAGCGTGTGGATTTCTCGCTGACTGAGGTGGAAGGACAGGATAGCTATAAGGTGTTTATGCTGGGCGATATGCATCTGGCAAACCGCACGGGCGACCTGGGACAGTTTATGGACTTTACCGAGGATCTGAACAGCTACCGTGCCTTGCATCAGCACGAAAAGATGTATGCCATTACGCTGGGCGACATGACCTGGGACCTGTACTGGTATTCGAACAGTTATGCGCTGCCTGAGTACCTGAATACCATCAACAATCAGGTGAAGGGACTTCAGATTTTCCATACTATCGGAAATCATGACTATGACTACAAGGCTACGAGCGATGAGGAGGCGGGAAGCCGTTTCATGGATTATATCGCTCCGACATATTATTCGTTCAACATCGGAAGGGTGCACTACGTGGTGCTGGATGACATCGATTGCAGCAACTACGACGGCACTACCTCGCGCGACTACGAGAAGCGTGTGTCGGCCGAACAGCTGAGCTGGCTGTCGAAGGATCTGGCATATGTCGACAAGTCGACACCGCTGGTAGTGGTGATGCACGCACAGTTGTTCTACCCGTCGCAGACGGAAGGTTTCAAGATAGACCATGATGTGCTGAACACTACGCAGCTGCTGGACGTGCTGGACGGCTACAAGGTGCATTTCGTGACCGGACATACGCACCTGAGTTTCAACGTGACTCCGGAGGATGACGTAACGGGCGGACGCGAGGTGTACGAACATAACGCGGGTGCGATATGCGCTTCGTGGTGGTGGTCGGGCTACCTTACTCCGGGTGTGCACATCAGTCCCGACGGAACACCGGGCGGATACTCGGTATGGGATGTGAACGGAACGGACATCGAATGGATATACAAGGCTACGGGATGGACGGAGGATTACCAGTTCCGCAGCTACGACCTGAACAATGTGCATTTCTCGATGGCGGATGTGCCGCAGATGCCGGCCAGTGTACCGGCTTCGGTCAAGGCGAAATTCCAGCGCTATGTGGATGCTTATCCGGTGAACAAGGACAACGAGGTGCTGATAAACATCTGGAACTGGAATCCGCGCTGGACACTGACGGTGACCGACGAGAAGGGTAACAAGCTTACTCCTGAGGAGGTATGGGCTTACGATCCGCTGCATGTGGCAGCGCTGAGCGTGAAGCGTTTCAACTCGTCGACACTGAGCTCTACACCGAGCTTCATTACCGAAAACTTTACGCATTTCTTCAAGGTGAAGGCGGCGGATGCCGACGTGGATCTGACCATCACCGTGCGCGATGAGTTCGGACACGAATGGACCGAGCAGATGCAACGTCCGAAGGCGTTCTCGACGGATGCTTACAAGATTCCATAACATTTTCTTATTGAAACTATATACTATTTATCAAACTGAAAACTATGAAGAAATTTTATCTGGTTCTTGCCTTGAGCGGAATCATGCAGATGGGATTCGGACAGGCGGTCGACAAGAGTGTGGATATACCTGATCTGGACAATTATCAGACTCTGAAATGTGATTTTCATATGCATACCGTGTTCTCCGACGGACTGGTATGGCCAACGGTGAGAGTGGACGAGGCGTATGCCGAGGGGCTGGATGCCATTGCCATTACGGAACATCTCGAATACAGACCACACAAGGCGGACATTCAGGCGGACCACAACCGTTCGTACGAGATCATGAAGAAGTATGCCAAAGATAAGGGCGTGATTGTAATCAAGGGTAGTGAGATAACCCGCTCCATGGCGCCGGGACATCATAACGCCATCTTTATTTCGGACAGCAATCCGCTGGACACCAAAGAATATAAGGATGCTTTCCGTGCTGCCAAGTCGCAGGGAGCATTCATCTTCTGGAATCATCCGGGATGGGACTCACAGCAGCCGGAAGAAACCAAATGGTGGGACGAACATACATACTTGTATGAAAACGGATGTATGCAGGGAATAGAGGTAGCCAACGGTGACTTTTATTATCCTGAGGCATTGCAGTGGTGTCTGGACAAGAAGCTGACCATGCTGGGTACATCGGACATTCATCAGCCGATACAGACTGATATCGACTTCGACAAGGGTGAACACCGCACCATGACGCTGGTATTTGCCAAAGAACGCACGGCGGAAGGTATCCGTGAGGCGCTCGAAAACCGTAGAACGGCTGTCTTCTTCAAGAATCAGATTATCGGTGAGGAACAGTGGCTGAGAGAGCTGTTCGGCAAGGCGGTAACCATCGAAAAGATAGACAAGAACGAGAAGCGCGTGCAGTTTGTGGTTTATAACAACTCGGACCTGACATTCTCGCTGAAAAAGGGAGAGCATGACGCAAACCTGATATATTTCAGAGAATATACCATCGAACCAAAATCGAAACACACCATCACGGTGAAACTGAACGGTGGGGTTACATCGGGCAAGGTAAATTTTGAAGTGACCAACATGGTGGTGAAACCGGGAAAAAGTCTTGACTATCAGTTCAGTTTTTAATTGACACGTTTACTATTCCAAAACAAAATATTTATTTATGAAAGTTTTCAATTCGTATGTTTTTTTGCTGTTGCTGTTGCTGACGGGCAGTGTTTCTACGCTGTCGGCGCAGAACAGAACAGTATCGGGTAAGGTACTGGATGCCTTGCAGGAACCGCTTATCGGGGTGTCTATCGTCATCGATGGAACTACTCAGGGAAGCATTACTGATGTAGACGGAGCCTTCGAGCTTCAGATACCTGCCGGTGGGGCTACTCTGAATTTCTCTTATGTGGGTTATCTTACCGAAAAGGTAAAGGTGAAACCGGGACAGAAAAATATTGTGGTATATATGCAGGAAGATGCCATCATGCTGGATGAGGCGGTGGTTATCGGTTACGGTACGCAGAAGAAGGTGAATCTGACGGGAGCCGTGGCTACGGTGGGCAGCGAGAAGCTGGAGAACCGTGCGACTCAGTCGCTGGCAAACATGCTGCAAGGTTCGGTAGCCGGTCTGAATGTCACTACCTCGTCGGGTGTGCCGGGCAGCTCGCCCAGCATCAACGTGCGTGGTACGACTTCTATCAACAGTGCCGATCCACTGGTGCTGATAGACGGTGCGGTGGGTGAACTGGACCGTGTGAACCCGAACGACGTGGAGTCTATCTCGGTCATCAAGGATGCGTCGGCTGCGGCAGTATACGGTGCGCGTGCGGCATTCGGTGTGATTCTGGTCACAACCAAGTCGGGCTCGGCACAGGACGGAAAGGCTACCGTGCGTTACAGTGGCCGTCTGGGATGGCAGGCTCCTACCACGACTACCGATTACGAAACAACCGGTTACTGGTCGGTGTATACGGTGAACACCTTCTGGCGTGCGAAGAACGGTACGAACTACGTGGACTATACCGACTACGACATGCAGCAGCTGCTGGCTCGTGTGAACGACAAGACGGAGAACCCCGACCGCCCGTGGGTAGTGGAAGATACAAGAAACGGTCGCCGTCAGTGGGTGTACTACGGCAACTACGACTGGTGGCACATGATGTACAACGACCGTCGTCCTACCCAGCAGCACAGCATCTCGCTGAGCGGGGGTACGAAGGATGTGAAATACCTGGTGAGCGGGGCATACGATTATCAGAAAGGTATCCTGAACATGAATCCGGATATCTACCGCAAGTATAACCTGCGTTCGAAGATTGACTTTACCATCAACCGCTATGCTACGCTGAGCAACAATACTTCATTCTATGGCTCGCAGTATACTTTCCAGGGTAACGGAAGCATTGACGATACCATCGGTTACAGCGGACGTCACGCGCTGGCATGCTTCCCGATGAAGAACCCTGACGGCTCATGGCTGTACGGTACTCCTTACCTGAACTATAAGGTGGGCAACGGACGTCATATTATGCTGGGTGAGGGATCGCACCGCAACGTGAACCGCACGAACGATTTCTCGAATACTACGCGACTGGTCATCACACCGATCAAACAGCTGAGTCTGACGGGTGACTTTACTTACCGTCTGTACCAGACACGCAATACACACCGTTCGAACAACCTGTTCTACCGCGAATATCCGGACGGACCGCTGCTGTCGTATGCTACCGGAGCCGGTCTGAACAAGCTGAGTGAATCGGTGAACACACGCAACTATTATTCGGCAAATGTTTTTGCCAACTACGAAGATACATTCGGCGAAGCACATCATGTGACGGGAGTAGTCGGTTTCAACTACGAACGCATGTATCTGAAGAATGTTTCGGCTGCGGGACAGAATCTGACTTCGACTTCGCTGGACGACCTCGACCTGGTGGGACAGAATGCCGAGGGTGAAGTGCTGACCGAAGTGGGCGGCGGACAGAGTGAATATGCGCTGGCTGGTTTCTTCGGCCGTGTGAACTACGACTACAAGGGACGCTACCTGTTTGAGGCGAGCGGACGTTACGACGGTACCTCGCGTTTTGCTGCCGGAAGCCGCTGGGGATTCTTCCCTTCGGGTTCGGTGGGATGGCGTATCTCGGAAGAACCGTTCTTCAAGCCGCTGAGCGGATATGTAGACAACCTGAAGCTGCGTGCTTCGTTCGGTAGCCTGGGTAACCAGAATGTTTCTTCTTACTATACATACATGCGTCTGATTTCGGTAAGCGACTTTGCCGGCTTCACGTTCGGCGAGGGCAGCTCGATGGCGAAATATGCTACACTGGGTGCGCCGGTGGCATCGGACCTGACCTGGGAAACTTCGGAACAGTGGGACTTCGGTTTCGACCTGACCATGCTGAAGAACCGCCTGAACATTACCGTAGACGGATATGTGCGCAACACGCTGAACATGCTGACCGACGGTGTGGAACTGCCGGCTGTGTATGGAGCCAGTGTGCCGGATATGAATACAGCCGACTTGCAGACAAAGGGATACGAAGTGACAATGTCGTGGAGAGACCAGTTCGAACTGGCCGGACGTCCGCTGGAATACAGTCTGGGATTCAACGTGAGCAACTACAAAAGCTACATTACCAAGTATGACAATAAAGACAAGACATTTGCCAAGGATTACTACGAAGGCATGCGCATCGGAGAAATCTGGGGATTTGTGACCGACGGTCTGTTTGCTACCGACGAGGAGGCACAGGCGTATGCCAAGGAGGTAGACCTGAGTTACATGGTAGACGGACTGACCGGAGGCTGGAAGGCCGGCGACGTGAAGTTTGTCGACCTCGACGGTGACGGTATGGTGGATATAGGCAGCAACAATGTAGCCGATCCGGGCGACCGCAAGGTATTGGGTAACTCACTGCCCAGCCTGTCGTATGGTATCAATGCCAGTGTTCGCTGGTGCGGATTCGATGTATCGGTGTTCTTCCAGGGAACAGGTAACCACTATTGGTATCCTCACGGACACATGATGTCGTTCTGGGGTCCGTTCTCTTATCCTTACCAGACCTTCCTGCAGAAGGATTTCATGGACAAGGTGTGGGCCGAAGATAATACGGATGCTTACTTCCCGCGTCCGATGGCATACTCGTCGACTTCCGGTCCGCTGAGCAAGGTGAACGACCGCTATTTGCAGAACATCCGCTACATGCGTCTGAAGAACCTGACCGTAGGATATACCATTCCGGTGAACCTGACAAAGAAAATCGGTATCGATCAGGCACGTTTCTACTTCTCGGGCGAGAACCTCTGCTACTGGTCGCCGCTGAAGAAGATTACCAAATATGTGGATCCGGAAGGAGCCATCAGCCGCAGCAACGATACGTACAACGAAAGTTTCTATCCGTGGCAGAAGACGCTGCTGTTTGGTGTAGACATCACTTTCTAAACGAAAATTCATTGAATAAAACAACCAAGAACAGATTCGTATGAAAAAATATATATTTACAGCACTGGTACTGACAATGGGGTTGACTTCGTGTGACGGTTTGCTCGACCTGACTCCTAAAAGCGAGATATCGCAGAATGACTATTTCAAGACAGAGAGCGACTTGCAGCTTTTCAGTAACTCGTTTTACAACAACCTGCTGGACAAGAGCCCTTTCGACGACCAGAGTGACCTGTACGTGCAGCAGAATCTTTCCGACGAGATGCTAGGCGGAAACAACCGTACCGTGCCTGCTTCGGGCGGGGGGTGGACATGGACCGACCTGCGCAAGATGAATACCCTGCTGGCGTATGTACATCAGTGCAGCGACGAGAATGCGGTGGTGAAATATACGGCACTGACCCGCTTCTTCCGTGCGTTCTTCTATTTCGAGAAAGTCAAACGCTTTGGTGATGTGCCCTGGTACGACGTGGAACTGGGTTCTGCCGACGAGGCACTGTACAAGCCGCGTGACTCGCGTGAGCTGGTGATGACCAAGATGATAGAGGATATCGACTATGCCATCGATAATCTTCCTACACGCGAGGAAGAATCGAGCAGTCCGTTCCGTGTGAACCGCTGGGCGGCACTGGCGCTGAAGGCACAGTTCTGTCTGTACGAAGGTACGTACCGCAAGTATCACGACTTGAAGCTGGAAGGCAACGATTATACGTATTACCTGGATCTGGCTGCCAAAGCTGCCGGTGAGATTATCAATGATGGTCCGTACAAGCTGTACTCTACCGGACATCCGGAATCGGACTACCTGAATCTCTTCGCTGCCGAGGATGCGAATCCGGATGAATATATCCTGGCTATCAAGTTCGACTACAGTCTGGCTATCCATCACAATGCCAACGGACATACGCTGGTTCCTACTCAGGGACGTCCGGGACTGACACGCAAGATGGTGAATATGTATCTGATGAAGGACGGAAGCCGCTTTACCGACCAGCCGGGATGGCAGGAAATGAGCTTCCTGGAGGAAACGAAGGACCGCGACCCGCGTCTGGCTCAGAGCATCCGTACACCGGGATATACCCGTATCGGGGAAACAACGGTGCTTCCTCCCGACCTCTCGGTTACTGTGACTGGCTACCAGCCGATTAAGTTCGTGCAGGAACCGACTGCTTCCGGCGGACAGGTAGACCGCAACGACCGCAATACGAACGACTTGCCTGTGTACCGCTATGCTGAAGTGCTGCTGAACTATGCCGAGGCGAAGGCGGAACTGGGTACGCTGACTCAGGAGGATCTGGATATCTCTGTGAACCTGTTGCGTGACCGTGTAGGTATGAACGACGCGCACCTGAACATGGCTGCTGCCAATGCCAATCCGGACCGTTATCTGTCGGCTAAGGAAACGGGTTATCCCAACGTATCGGGAAGCAACAAGGGTGTGATTCTGGAAATCCGCCGTGAGCGTGCCGTTGAATTGAATCAGGAAGGTTTCCGCTTCGACGACCTGGTGCGCTGGAAAGCCGGAGCCTGCATTGATCAGGATATCTACGGTATGTATTTCGCCGGTGCGGGTGAATACGACCTGAGCGGCGACGGTAATCCGGATGTAATCTTATATAATAAAGGTACTGCGAAACCGGAAGCCGGCAGCGGGGTACTGGTGTACGAAATCGGCAAGGATATTCTGCTGACAGGAAGCAACAGCGGGTATGTGTACTCTCACAAGAATATCGTGCGCAACGGTTTCAATGAGGAGCGTGACTATCTGTACCCGATTCCTATCAACGAACGTTCGCTGAACCCGAATCTGACACAGAATCCGGGATGGAGCGACGGACTGGGTTTCTAAACTTCAGCTTCTGTTCTGAAACAAAACAGCTAATCTCTCTTGAAACATCAGCTGGTTTTCTGGAGGTGAAATAATATAATGTATCTCTCGAAATATCAGCTGGTTTTTCGGAAAAATGAAATAAATAATCTATCTCTTGAAACATCTGCTGGTTTTTCGGGAATGAAATAAATAATTTATCTCTTGAAACATCTGCTGGTTTTTCGGGGGTGAAATAAATAATCTATCTCTTGAAACATCTGCTGGTTTTTCGGGGATGAAACAGGGATTTTCTGGAAAGATCCTTCAACTTCAAAACAAACAAATTAACTCTGTAAAAAATATGAAACTGATCAATTATATCATGGCTTCGGTGCTGTTTCTCTCGGCAACGCTTCTGGGCAGTTGCAGCGAAGAGGAGAATACGCTTTCGAAAGCTGTACTGGCAAGTGCCAGTGCCCTGGACTTTGAGGCTGAAGGGGCACAGCCGAAAACGATTACCGTGTATGCGGATGCCGACTGGGTGATGGAGGACTTGCCCGAATGGATTACGGTGACTCCTGCCACAGGAAACGGTACGACGGATGTGACGGTATCGGTAACTGACAACATGCGCGACGGGGCAGAGGATAATCCGCGCAAGGCGACAATCGTATTCAAGGGTTGTACGCTGGCAAGCCGTGCGGAGGTAGTGGTTTCGCAGGATGGCGACAAGTACCGCGACTGTCAGGAGTATACAGTCGACGAACTGCCGGCACTGGAAGATGAAACGGTGGTTTCGGTTCCGGAAGCACTGGTTACGGCGGTGACGACTTCGGGCTGCATCGTAACCGACGCACAGTACGCTGTAAACATGTTCCTGCAAACTGCAACTGCCGTGAACGTGGGCGACAAGGTAGCGGTGAAAGGTTCGAAAGGCACAGATGCACACGCCTTGCCTTACGTGATATGCGACGAGGTACGTGTGGTATCGGAAGGCAATAATATCGATTATCCGGAAGCTCACGACGTGACTGCCGAAGTGGACAGCTACACATCGGATAGCCGTGAATGGATTTCGGCAAGCGGTGTGCTGAGCGGTAACAATGTGACGATAGACGGTGCGGTGAACTCGGTGTCTATCATCGACGCGCCCGAAAGTTTGAATCTGGCAGCCCTGAACGGTCACAAGGTGACGGTGTACGGCTACTTCGACGGAGTGGCTGCTCCTGCACTGCGCATACAGGCTGCACGCATCGAAGACAAGGGTGTGGTAGAGGTGATCTATTTCTCGGAAGACTTTGAGTGGCTGTTGCCCTGGGCAGAGAACAGTGGCGCCGGACAGACAGTGGAAAACGACGGATCGGGTACTGCTCCGCAGATTTACAGTGCGAAGAACGACGAGGGACAGACGGCTGCCGAAGCGTTGCTGGCTCACGGATACGGACTGGAAGAAAGTCGCGGTGCTTCTATCTACTTGCAGAAATGTTACCTGAAGTTCGGTAAGACAGACTATCAGGCAGGACTGACACTGCCGGCTGTAGACGGCATACCATCAGGCGAGAAGGTAATGCTTTCGTTCGACTGGGCGCCGATGGTGGGCGGTACGAGAAAGTTCGACCCGGTACAGCTGATCATCACCGTGACCAACGGCAGCGAGACAGTCGAACTGGATCCGATAGGACATAACTTTGTGAATGAGGTAGACAAACTGGAATGGCTGCATGCCGATGTGGTGCTGGAGGGTGTTTCCATCACGAAAGATACACGCATCACCATCAAGTCGGATGCATGGGGTGAAACTGCCGCTACTTCGGGCAGCAGTGTATATCGCCGCTGGTTTATCGACAATATCAAACTGAGCCGCGCCAACTGACAGGTACGGTAGCAGAGAGGTTCCACAGGCTGTACAGCATTTACGCAGACGGTTTTCTACCGGCAGGCGTCAAGCTGTACGGCCTGTGGCTTTTTTATTTTTATCGTAACAATGCAATCCTGTAGGCGGACGGTGACGGACACTGCTCGGAACTGGCTATGTATCTTTGTGATACAGAAAAGAGATTGAAAGCTTTCAACAGGTATTCGTTTTAATCATTTAAAAAGTAAAAAGATTATGGAAAGAGCAGTGACTTATTCGGTAGTAGCAAGAAAGAAACCTAATGATCTGGAAGGTAGTGCCAAATATTATGCCCTGGCACAGGCACGCGGCGAGATGGGAATCCGTGAAATGGCGGACCGTATTCAGCAGATGTGTACGGTGACACGTGCCGATACGATGGCGGTGCTGATTTCGCTGGGTACGGTGATGCGTGACGGTCTGTGTGCCGGAGAAATTGTGCGTCTGGGCGACCTGGGTTCGTTTCAGATCGGTCTGAACGGTGAGGGTAGTGCCACGGAGGAAGAATATCACACCGGACTGATAAAGAAGGCGCATATCAACTTCCGTCCGGGAGCCGATCTGTCGGACATTCTGACTTCGCTGAGCTACGAACGTGTGCCGGTAAAGACAAAGAATGAAGAGTAAGTGCCGGGACTTTAATGTAATATGGAGGAATGTATGACTGGAAAGGTAAAATGGATTCTGATCAGGATAATCAAGTGTCTGTATTGCATACTGACCGGAAAGAAAGGAGGATGTGATGAGAAAGATTGACATGATTGTCATTCATTGTTCGGCAACGAGAGCGGATGTTCCGCTCTCGCCCCGCCAGCTGGAGGAAATGCACCGGAAGCGCGGGTTCGACGGATGCGGATATCATTATTATGTAAGGCGCGACGGAGAAATATGTACGATGCGTCCGGTAGACCGCCCCGGAGCGCATGCCAAAGGATACAACCAGCACAGTATCGGTGTGTGCTACGAAGGAGGACTGGACGAGCAGGGACGTCCTGCCGACACACGTACGGAACTTCAGAAGCGTTCGCTCAGGGTGCTGGTGAGAGTGCTTGCCATGGACTTCCAGACACGCCGGATAGTAGGACATCGCGACCTGAGTCCGGACCTGGACGGTGACGGGGTGATAGAACCGGAAGAGTGGACGAAGGTGTGTCCCTGCTTTGATGTTGGGACGGAATTATAAGAAAATTTATGTACAGTGTTACAATGATATGTTTTTATGTTAAAAAGCTATCAAAATGTAATATGTAAAATAAATATGTGTATTATTAAATTTTAACACTTATATAAATCTTTGGTTTATAGTGATTTGTACTAAGGGGCTCTTTTAAGGAGTCCCTTATTTTTTAAATATTTGTTATTGTTTATTTTTATATGGTTTTATCCATAAATTCTCGAAGAGGGTATAAAAATGTTCAATGTGTTAGTAAAATATCGGTATTTATAGTAAAAAATAAAGCTGAAACTGTCTATTTGATAATTTATAGAATATGCAAGAATATTTATGTATTTTGCTTTAATTTTTTGTTTTTTAATGAAATGATATGTATATTTGCGTCCGTTATTAAAATTTTATTAGAATATGGAAAAGCGAATTACACTTTTTTGTGCCTTTTTGTTAATAGGCATAAGTCTGGCGATAGCTCAGGCTGTACAAGTGACAGGTGTCGTGGTGTCTGCGGAGGATGACATGCCTGTCGTGGGAGCTTCTATTTTGGTTAAGGGAACTTCTAATGGTACAATTACGGATATCGACGGAAAGTTTACGCTGAAAGTTAACAAGGGGGCTAAACTTGAAATCAGCTATATCGGTATGAAATCGCAGACAGTAGCTGCCAAAAATAATATGAAGGTGGTACTGGAATCGGATACAGAGGTACTGGATGAAGTCGTAGTTACCGGTATGCAGCGTATGGACAAGCGATTATTTACAGGTGCGTCAACAAAAATATCTGCCGAAGACTCTAAACTTGACGGTGTGCCGGAAATCAGCCGTGCTCTGGAAGGACGTGCAGCCGGTGTATCGGTTCAGAACGTATCAGGTACTTTCGGTACAGCTCCGAAAATCCGTGTACGTGGTGCCACATCTATCTACGGTAGCTCTAAACCGTTGTGGGTAGTAGATGGTGTCATCATGGAGGATGTAACGGAAGTAGGCGCTGACGATTTGTCTTCGGGTGATGCTGTTACACTGATCAGTTCGGCTATCTCTGGTTTGAATGCTGACGATATCGAAAGCTTCCAGATCCTGAAGGATGGTTCGGCTACTTCTATCTATGGTGCTCGTGCCATGGCGGGTGTGATTGTCGTTACTACCAAGAAAGGTAAGGCAGGTTCTAACAAGATCAGCTATACAGGTGAATTCACCATGCGTCTGAAACCGAACTACCGTAACTTCAACATCATGAACTCTCAGGAACAGATGGACGTATATAAGACACTGGAAAGCAACGGTTACCTGAACTTCTCGGATGTATACCGTGCTTCCAACAGTGGTGTATATGGTAAGATGTATCATTTGATCAACAGTTACGACGCAAACACAGGATTTGGACTGGCGAACACTCCGGAAGCAAGAAATGCTTATCTGCGCGAGGCTGAATACAGAAATACAGACTGGTTTGATATCTTGTTCAATAACAGTATTTCGCAGAACCATGCAATCAGTATGACAAGTGGTACTGAAAAGGCTTCGTACTATACTTCACTGAGTGTGATGAACGACCCGGGATGGACCAAACAGAGCAAGGTACAGCGTTATACTGCCAACCTGAATGCTTTGTATAATATTTCGAAGAAAGTTTCATTGAACCTGATCGGTAACGCTTCTTACCGTAAGCAGCGTGCACCGGGTTCGTTGAGCTCGAATCTGGACCCTTTGAGTGGTGAAGTAAAACGTGACTTCGATATCAACCCGTATTCTTACGCGCTGAATACTTCACGTGCACTCGACCCGAATGAATACTACGTGCGTAACTATGCGCCGTTCAACATCTTGCATGAATTGGAAAACAACTATATGGACCTGGATGTAGTAGATATGAAATTCCAGGGTGAATTGAAATACAAACCTATTAATAAGGTAGAACTGAGTGTACTGGGTGCTTATAAGTATTCTACGACTACTCAGGCTCACAAGATTACTGACTATTCTAACCAGGCATGGGCTTACCGTGCAATGGATGATGCAACAATGCGTGACGCTAACCCGTGGTTGTATACTGATCCAGATGTATCGAATGCATTGCCGGTATCGGTTCTTCCGGTGGGAGGTTTCTACCGTGAAACTAAATATGGCATGAACAGCTACGACTTCCGTGCTACTGCCAGCTACAATGACGTATTCAACGAAAACCATATCTTCAACTTCTTCGGTGGTATGGAGCTGAACGCTACCGACCGTACTCAGACATGGTTCCAGGGTGTAGGTTTGCAGTATGATATGGGTATGCTTCCTTCTTACGATTATCTGTACTTCAAGCAAGGACAGGAAGAAAATACTGCTTATTATACAGTTTCTACAACTCGTTCACGTGATGTGGCTTTCTTCGGTACTGCTACTTATTCATGGCAGGGTAAATATACCATCAATGGTACAATCCGTTATGAAGGTTCTAACAAGCTGGGTAAGAGCCGTTCGGCACGCTGGCTTCCTACATGGAACGTTTCGGGTGCATGGAACGCGCACGAAGAAAGTTGGTTCGAAAACCTGAGACCTGCCTTGTCTAACTTAACTTTGAAGGCTTCTTACTCACTGACAGCAGATAGAGGTCCGGCTGAAGTTTCTAACTCTTTGGCTATCATCAACAGTTATAATCCATATCGTCCTTCTGCAAATGTAACAGAATCGGGTATGCAGATTACTCAGCTGGAAAATGATGAGCTGACTTACGAAAAGAAACATGAGTTGAATATCGGTGCTGAAATCGGTTTCCTGGATAACCGCATCAATCTGGCTATGGACTGGTACAAGCGTAACAACTACGACTTGATTGGTATTGTAAATACTCAAGGTGTAGGAGGTGAAATAGCAAAATATGCCAATGTTGCCAGTATGAAGTCACACGGTGTGGAATTTACATTATCTACTAGAAACATTGTAACACGCGACTTCAAATGGAATACCGACTTTATCTTCTCTAACGCTAAGAATGAAGTTACCGAACTGGATGCCAATTCACGAGTAATTGATATGATTTCGGGTACTGGTTTCGCTTTGCAAGGTTATCCGGTACGTTCATTGTTCTCTATGAACTTCCAGGGATTGAATGAGAATGGTCTTCCTACTTTCATCAATGAATATGGTCAAGTAACAGTAAGTAATATCAACTTCCAGGAAACAGATGTGAAAGATCATCTGGTTTACGAGGGTCCGACTGATCCGACAATCACTGGTAGTTTCGGTAACGTATTTACTTACAAGAACTTTAAGTTGAATGTATTTATCACTTACTCATTCGGAAATGTAATTCGTCTGGATCCTGTATTTAGTAATAGATATAGTGACTTGGATGCTACTCCAAAAGAATTTATTAATCGTTGGACTAAGCCGGGTGATGAAAATATTACAAACATACCGGTTATCGCCGATACTCGTATGAACCGTCAGGATTCTCAGTTGAACCGTGCATACAATGCATACAACTATTCTACAGAACGTATCGCCAAAGGTGATTTTATCCGCATGAAGGAAGTTTCACTGAACTATGATTTCCCGAAATCGTTGGCTAGCCGTATGAAACTGAGTAACTTGTCGCTGAAACTTCAGGCAACTAACTTGTTCCTGATTTATGCTGACAAGAAGCTGAACGGTCAGGATCCGGAATTCTTCAATACCGGTGGTGTGGCTGCTCCTGTTCCTAAGCAGTTTACTTTGACTTTGAGATTGGGTATTTAATTTGATTTAAAAGAGAAAATTATGATGAAAAATATAAAAACATACAGTGCTGCTTTATTGATGGCGTGGGCTTTCGCTTCGTGTAGCGATTTCCTTGATACAGTGCCTGATAACCGTGCGGAAATTAATACGGAATCACAGGTGGCAAGCCTTTTGGTTTCTGCTTATCCACAGACTTATCCATTGCTGATTTTCGAAAAAGCTTCGGATAATACAACTGATAATGGTTCGATGTATGGTTTCGAATATCAGATGGAGGAAGATGCTTATTTGTGGAATGATATTAAAAGTGATGTAGATTCTGATTCTCCGACAGGCTTATGGGAAAAATGTTATGCAGCTGCTGCTGCTGCCAATCAGGCCTTGAAGTCAATAGAAAAAATGGGAAATCCGGGTTCTTTGAATCCACAAAAGGGAGAAGCACTACTGTGTCGTGCTTATGCACATTTCCTTTTGGCTAATATTTTCTGTGAAGCCTATGATCCGGCAACAGCTGTAACTAAATTGGGTGTTCCTTACGTAACTGAACCCGAAACTACTGTTACGGTTTCTTATGAACGTGGAACGCTTGCAGAAACATATCAGAAAATTGAAGCCGATTTGCTTGAAGGTCTTCCTCTTATAGAAGACAATGTTTATTCAGTTCCTAAATATCATTTTAACAAGAAAGCTGCATATGCCTTCGCTGCACGTTTCTATTTGTTCTATGTACAACCTGATAAATCGAATTATGAAAAGGTTTTGGAATATGGTGCTCAGGTATTAGGAAACAATCCGGCTAGTAACTTGCGTTATATCCAGAGCGATTTGGGAGCAATTACAGAGTTGGAAGAAAAAGCTGATGCATATATATCTGCTTCTTCAAAAGCTAATTTGTTGATTACACCAGTATATTCATCATGGCCTTATATCTATGGCCCATATGACATGTCTAGAAGATATGGTATGAATGAAAATCTGACACGTGCCGAAACATTATGGGCTGGTGGTCCGTGGGGAAGTGCCTCTACTTTGTATTTTGGTAGTTTGTATGGTTTTAATCAGAAATTGTGTTTCTTCAAATACCGTATGTACTTTGAATATACAGATAAGGTAAATGGTATTGGCTATCGTCATGCGGTAATTGTTCCGTTCAGTACAAATGAAACCTTGCTTTGTTGTATTGAAGCTAATATTTTGAAACAACAGCCTGATTATGCAAAAGCTGTTGAATATATGAATTATTGGGTGAATTCTCAGAAAGGAGATGGTGCTAGCGGTCTTCCTAAATCACTGACAGAAAGTAGTGTGAATAGTTTCTATGCTAATATCAATTACTCTCCGCTACCTCTGACAGATGTTACTAAGAGTACGGTAAAGAAACACCTGAATCCTCCTTTTGCTTTTGTCAACACCAAGCAGGAAAACTTTATTCACTGTGTGCTTCAGATGCGTCGTATGGAATTGATTCATGATGGTTCACGTTGGATGGATATCAAGCGTTATGGCATTGAGATTTCTCATGTACGTGATGGAATGGACCCGGTTGTTTTGTCAAAAGATGATCCACGTCGCGCATTCCAGTTGCCGCAGGATGTAATTGCAGCAGGAATAGAAGCTAACCCTAGATAACAAATAAGAAAGGAATTTATTATGAAAAAGATAAAATATTTATGCTGGATATTTGCCGCTGCATTGGCTATGGTATCATGTAGCGAAGATGAGTTAGATCCTAACAGTATTTTTAATACAGAAGCACCGGAGCGTAATGAGTTTGATAACTGGATTTTGGAAAATTATGTGGCTCCGTATAATGTTGATTTGAAATATCGTTTTTCTGATATTGAATCGGACTTGAACTATAATGTGACTCCGGCAGATTATAATAAGTCTATAGCATTGGCACAGTTGGTGAAATATCTTTGGCTAGATGTTTATGATGAACTGACATATCCGGAGTTTCTGCCTACGTATTGTCCGAAAGTAATGCATTTCGTTGGTTCGGGTGAATATGAATCTAATGGTTCTGTAGTACTTGGTACAGCTGAAGGTGGTATGAAAATTACACTGTTCAATGTTAATTCATTGGATGTGGAAAATCCAGACATAGATGTATTGAATCAATGGTATTTTAAAACTATGCATCATGAGTTTGCTCATATCTTACACCAGACTAAGAACTATTCTACTGATTTCAACGAAATTACAGCAGGAAAGTATGTCGGCGAAGACTGGGTAAACTGGGAGAATGGTGATGCTCTTCTTAAAATCCGCCAGAGAGGATTCGTAAGAGGATATGCGGCAAAGGATCCGGATGAGGATTTTGTAGAAACACTGGCTACTTATGTAGTTTATCCTGACGATCAATGGCAGGATTTGTTGAAAGATGCTGGAGAAACCGGTAGCTCTCTGATTCTTCAAAAATTGGATTTGATCACTACTTATTTGACTGATTCATGGGGAATAGATATTGAGGCATTGCATGATTTGGTACAAGAACGTGCATCTCATGTAACAGAGATGGATTGGACTACTTTAAAATAATTAAATCTAGATAAATTATGAAGAAATTTATATATTTAGTTGTACTAATCTGTTCATTCGGGTTGGCTAGTTGCACACCTGAAACGGAAAATTTATTTGAAGGAACCTCTGCGGACCGTATAGAAAAGGATTTGGAGGTAGCTAAAGAAGCATTGGTTTCAGCTCCTAATGGATGGTTGATGGAATATTATCCTTCCTCACAGCAACTTTATGGAGGATATAATGTTTTAGCCTCTTTTACAGAGGATGGAAATGTTACAATTTCTGCTGATATTGTGGATGCTTCTCAAAAGGCTACTAGCTTTTATAAACTGAAAGAACAAGCAGGACCTATATTGACGTTCGATACATATAATGAAATCTTTCATTTTTTTGCAGAACCTAATTCTGGAATAGGAGCTACCGGAACTGGTATGGGAGGTGATTATGAGTTTGTTGTGATGTCTGCTTCTAATGAAGAAGTTGTATTAAAGGGCAAGAAAACTGGTAACTATATTCGTATGACTCCTTTACAGGAAAATATAACATGGGAAGCTTATCTGACTTCTATTGCTGAGGCTGAAGCTTTGGTTAAGTATAGCCAGTTTAAATACAAAGTGAATGGTGAAGAATTTGTAGGAACAAAATCTTATAGAACATTATCATTTAGCTATGTAAAAGATGGTGAGAAAGTAACTGAAATGTTTTCATATATTCAAACACCGACTGGATTTAAGTTTTATACTCCAATAACATTAGGTGGAGGTTCTGTTTCAGAACTGTCTTATGATGAAACTGCTAATGTGTGGAAAGCTGACGGAGTTGAGCTGGTTCCTTATATTACACCTGCCTCTGTATTCCAAGGTGAAGGTCCGTGGTATCTGACTTATGACAACATGGGTGATTTTGGAAAAGTTTATGCAGATAAAGCAATGGAAATGGCAGCTACTGCTTATCCAAATAAGACTTTGGAATATCTGACTATTGCACCGGGATCAGGAGCTGTAAGTATGGTTGTTGGTGGTGAACGAGGTTTGCTGGAATTGAATACTACTACAGTTGATGAAAATACCATAAGTCTTACTTTGACTGGTATGGGAGACTCAAAAGGTGTAGAATTTGCAGATGCAGGTTTATTGTATGTAGTGATGCCGTTTGCTTATTTTGATCCTGTTACATTTAAAGTAGAACCGGATGATATTGAAAATCCGACCAAGATTACGATGACTGAAGTTGGCAATGAACGGAATGTAATCGTTGTAACCAATCAGGAAACTCCGTTTGGTTATCATGAATAATAATAATTTTCTCTATTAATTTCTCTCTTAAAGAATCATTAGAGGGCTATTCCTAGTGATAGGGGTAGCCCTCACTTTTTTATTGCTGGACGGGTGTGAAGGCAAGTGGCTGTTGAATAAGTGGATGTGTAAGGTCTGAAACAGTCGCTGTATACATTTTGTGCTAGGCACTTTGAGTTGTCTCAAAATGGAACTGCGAAAGTAAAAATCTTATAGATTGAAATTTAGAACTATTAGTGTCCGATAAACATATTAAATAGCCTGATTATCAGTGTTGTTTTATGGATAAGTTTTCTTGCTAAAGTTGGTGTTTAATTTTGTGTATATCAATAAGTTATTGATGGCTTGAAAAGTTTTGTCGGGCAGCAATGATTCAGAAATAAAAATCTCCTGCTTTAGTCTTTGTTTATTTCAATGACTGGACTAAAAGCAGGAGTTTTTTTATGTTGTAACTATTATAAGCCTTTGTTCGTAACTGTACTTCATTTTTGAGGCAGTCTCAGTTTATTTTAAAATATTGGTGTCCAATAAATATATTGAATGGCCTGGTTATCAGTGTTATTCTTATAAGTAAGTTTTCTTGTTAAACTTGTTGCTTAATTTTATGTATATCAATAAATTATTGATGACTTAAAAAGTTTTATCGGACAGCAATGATTTTAAATCGAAGGCTTATTGTTTTTCCCGAACATCATGGCAGCTTCCTTGCGCAGGCTTCTCCAGCTGGGCATGAGCTTCAGCTCACGGCGCACGGGGGCATCGTAGAGCAGGAAGAGCAACAGCAGGAAGAGGCAGGCGTAAATGGTCCAGCCGTAAATCTGGCGGATGCTGACTTCCATCATCTGGGGAACGAAATTCTCGATGAAGCGGTCGAAGGCGAAAGGTTGGCTGCTGAACGACACGCGGTCGACAGCGGCTCCGTAGCGTGCCATGTTGTCGGATACGGCGTACGACAGCCAGCGGCCGTACAGGGCGCCTCCCATGACACCGCCTACTACCATGTGCAGCATGTTGAATACGCTCAGTGCCTGAAAGAAGTGGCGGAAGGTCATAATCTCTTCCAGACATACCATGAACGTGGCGCTCAGGATGGCATAGGCGAAACCTCGGCACAGCGTAGGCAGGAAGAGCTGCGAGATGTGAATGTCTGCCGAAAGGACGAAATAGAACGTGAGCAGGTAGCATGCCAGCGAGGCGATACCTACGGTGATGAGGCGCAGGTAGCTGAATCCGCGTACATGCATCCACCAGTAGGCGAACAGGCTGCCTGCCACTACACCTGCCAGCATGGGCCAGTCGAGCTGCATGGCTACCATCTCTTCGTAGTGCATCACGCTGCCGTGGAATACGCCTTCGAGTACGTGTTCGGTGGCAAGGAAGGCTTCCACCAGCGTAATGAGAATCAGAATGGGCAGCAGGTGGCGGTAGCTCCACATCTCCGGTTCGATGTACGGATGGCGGATGTGCAGCATACGTCCGATGCAGAATCCCAGGGTGATGACGATAGCGACGGCGAGTCCCTGCATCACCGGACTGTTCCACCAGTCGTAAAACTCACCGTAGTCGAAGAAGTAGGCGACTTCAAGCAGCAAGATTGCCCAGAGAACCGCTCCCAGCCAGTCGATACCGAACAGCGGGAACTTCTTGACGATGCGGAAATGGCGCGTACAGCCTTGCACGATAAGCAGATCTGTCAGCATCAGTCCTGCTATGAACCAGTGCATATAGCTCCAGTGCAGGTAATATCCTAAATGGGTGGCGATGATGCTCGATACCTGCATGCTGCCCAGAATGATGATGTGCAGCAGGGGGAAGAACACGGTAAAGTCGCGCTTGGGTGTCATCCACAGCTGGATGTTAGACAGTGCCTCGAAAGTTCCCTGAATCTTGCAGATACCCTCGATGAAGCAAAGCGTCCAGAGCAGCGGCAGGAAGGTCGTATACGGTGCAATGAGGTTGCACGCAATCACTCCCAGCGAAGCCGCCGTGAGCAGCGTCTTGTTGGTGAAGCGGAACTTCATGCGGAAGAGCAGAGGAAAGTACACAGCCATTCCCGCCAGGTTGCAGTAAAGGCACATCTGGAGGTCTTCGCGCATCAGGGAAGTTTCGCCTACCATGTGACTCAGGTTGGCCATGTAGAGTCCGCCCGAGAGCTGGAAGGTGACGGCGATGAAGATATACAGCCACGGCTGTAGCTTGCGAGGCACGAAGTTGCGGAACATCGGCATCGTAAACGGTCCGTTCAGTACAGGTGCTCCCATATCAGTATTTCACTTTACATTCTACATTGAATCCGGCACGCAGCAGCTTCAGCTTGTCGGCACTGTTTTCTTTCAGGCTGATACGTACGGGTACACGCTGCTCCACCTTTACGAAGTTGCCTGTAGCATTGTCTTGCGGGATGAGGGAGAAAGCGGCTCCGGTAGCATCGGAAATCGATTCTACCACACCTGTGTAGGTCACACCCGGTACGGCATCGGCTGTAAGTGTCACTTGGTATCCCTCCTTGATGTTAGGAAGCTGAGTTTCACGGTAGTTGGCGATTACCCAGAGGTCGCTACCGTCGACAATGTCCACCATCGTCTGTCCCGGCTGCACCAGTTGTCCCTCGTGGATATCCTTCTTGCCCGTCACGCCGTCGCAGGTAGCTACGATGACCGTATAACTGAGGTTCAGCCGCGCCAGTTCGACGGCAGCCTGTGCCAGACGGACAGCCGCTTCGTTCTGTCCCAGACGGTGAGTCTGCTCACTTTTCACCAGCGAGGTAGAATGTTTGGCACGGAGCACCTGTTCGTAGCGTGCCTGACTGGCTTCGTAGGCTGTCTTTACATTGTCGTACTGCTGACGGGTGACCGCTTTCTGCTGCAACAGCTTCTGGTAACGCTCGTAGTCGCGTTTGGCATTTTCCATCTGTACGCGTGCCTCCTCGATACCGGCATCACTCACCCGCAGGTTGTTCTGTGTGGTAGCGATACCCATGCTGGTAGCCTGCTGTCCCGACAGTGCGTTGGCAAGGTCGGCTTCTGCCTGAGCCAGACGCAGCTTGAATTCGGCATCCTCGATGATGACCAGCGTATCGCCCTTGTGTACCGGCTGATACTCTTCGAAACAAATCTGCTTGATGAATCCCTGCACACGCGTATTGACGGGCGTGATATGCTGTTTCACCTGAGCATTGTCGGTATATTCCACGCCCGGATGAAAGAAGCGTGAACACACATAGATAAGTGCCACTGCCAGCAGGCAGATGATAACGGTATTGTAAATGAGTTTTTGAACTTTTCTTGTAGCCATAATGGTATGTTTGTTATAAAGTGTAGTATGTGTAATGTATAAATAGGATGACTTTCAACCTCTGTTTCTGTAATTTTTCTCTATCAGCCTGCAATGCCTGATAACGGGTATAAGCTTTGCAGCGTTTGTAAGCCTTATATCATGCAGGAACTTTACAGCGTATGTAAAACTTACAGCTGGCGTAAGCTTTTCATCGTGTAGGAACTTTGCAGCAGGTGTGAGAATTACAGCGTGTGGGTAATATATTTCATCTTATAATAATTGAAAATCACGTTGATACGCGCATTTACCAGTCCCATGTCGGCACTGAGCTTCATGTTGCTGGCATCCAGCATGTCGGTCAGCAGAGCCAGATCGTTCTGGTAGCGGTTGCTCGTCACGCTGTAATTCTCGTCGGCAAGCTCCACGCTCTTCTGCTGTGTGCGCAGGTCGGTAAACGATGTGAGGAAATTGACGTAACTCTCCTGTACCGCATGATTGGTCTGCTCCTGAACCAGCTCGTAGGTTTCCTGCGCCTTCCGTACGTTGAGGCGGGCCGCCTTCAGCTTGCGGTTGTTCTTGAAGAGTGAAGAGATGTTGTACTTCACACCCACACCCACAAACCAGTAGTTGAAATTATTGTCGAGCACGGGAACCTCGATGGTAATCGGTCCGTCCAGGTGTTCGGCAGCCATGAGCGAGATTTTCGGCAACCGTTCCGAACGCTCCAGCTTCTCCCGCTGACGGTTGATTTTGATACCCGTTTCAGCCTGCTGCAAGTTGAGGTTGTTCTGTGCCGCCAGTTCCTGCCAACTGGCCTCGCTCTGCGTCTGAATCTGACTGTCGTTCAGCGTAGTGTCCGGCTGTACCACCGTTCCTTCGGGCAAGTGCAGGGTAGTGACCAGCTGATGGTTGGCTATCTTGCAGGCATCCTCCACCTTGGCGAGTTGCAGGCGGAGCGTTTCCCGTTGCAGCTCATAGCGTGTGATATCATTTTGCAGTGCTGTACCCTGTTCCAGCCGTGCCTGCATGTTGGCGATTATCTGGTCGGTCAGTTCCAGATTCTTGTGCAGCACCTCGATCTGGTTGTTCAGCTTATACAGGTTGAGGTAATGTCCTACGAGCAGGAAGCGGATATCCTGACGATTCTTCTGCCAGTCCATCTCCGCCAGTTGCTTCTCCAGCTCCGCCTGTTCGATACCGCTGCTGATGGCTCCTCCGGCATAGACCGCCAGCTGTGCCTCGAGGGCGAAATTGTTTCCCCAGTGCGGCATCTCTATCTTGGTAGCGTTGCTGAAATCACGGTCCCACAGCTTTCCGTTTCCCCAGTAGCTGCCCGAAAGCGACGCGCTGATGTCGGGCAACCGCTGTGCTTTAGCAGCTTTCAGGTTCTCGTCGGCAACTTCCTTTCCGGTGTGGAACGTCTGGATACTCTTACTGTTCTCGTCGGCAAGACGAAACATTTCTTCGATGCCCATCGTACGCGACTGGGCACACAGATACTGACTGCATAGCACTGCACCACACAGCACTATGAGCCTGCTTTTTTTGCTCATACAAATAAAATGTTTATTGGATTTTTACTGAATTGATACAAACAACGGGATAAAGCGCGGGAGGGGTAGAATCAAATCAATGCAGCTGCTCCCCACGCATGGAAATCGTGGATTTTATTGATGTAGCGAACTGTATTGACAAGAATGATAGCTTTCATATTTGTTGTTCCCTTGTTGTTGAATTTTGCCGGCAAAGGTAGAAAAACCACCGATAACTTGTAACCTTATATACCTCGATTTTTAAGAGCCTTTAACTCTTATGTAAGGTTTGTTTACAAGATACTCTCCTTGTATTCGGTAGGCGACATGCCGGTGGTACGCTTGAAGATACGGTTGAAGTGTGCCGTCGATTCGAATCCGCATTCCAGACTGATTTGCGAGATATTCATCCGTTCGGCAGCGATGAGTTTGCAGGCATAGCCGATACGCATGTCGAGGATGTACTGCTTGAATGTCTTGCCGGTTTCCTGCTTGAAATACCGGCAGAAAGCCGCCTCATTCATAGCCGTGTACGAGGCAATTTCGCTCAGGCTGACAGGCTGTGTATAACGCTTGTTCAGGTAAGCGATGATTTTCTCTATCTTCTTGTCGCCGAACACCGACGGGTCGGGAATATAATTGGGAGAGGCTGCAAACTGCTTGCGGGGGAAAGCCGAGAGAGCTTGCAGCAGCGTAAGAATCTGTATAATCTGCTCCACTCCGTGCGATACGGGAATACGCTTCAGGCAGTCGGTTATTTCGCTTTTTCCGGCAAGCGGAAAGCGGATACCGCGGTGTGCTTTCTCCAGCAGCGAACGGATGGAGGCAAACTGTGTGTAGTGCGAGAACGAATACTGCATGAAATCTTTTTCCAGCTGAACATTTACTCCGAATACGCGGTATTTCTCGTTTTCGTCCGATTCGGGACAGTTCTGCATGCAGTGAGGAAGTCCCGATCCGAAGAAAATCAGGTCGCCCGCCCGGTAGTCGATGATACTGTCGCCCACCAGACACCTGCCGTAGCCCTGCTCCACGTACATCAGTTCGTATTCGCTGTGGAAATGCCACGGATACGTAAATCCGCGATAGTCGTAGAAACGTGCCCGTATCGGGTTCGAGCTGGAGATGGCAATGCGTTCGTTCAGTATCTTTCTCATGGCAGTCTGTAAAGGATTCTCTGCAAAAATACGCAAAACTCTTGCAAAAATACGCATAACTAAGTCTGTAAATTCACGCTATTTTTGCAACAGACAATCGAAAAAACAAATCAGATCATGAACGAACAGTTTAGCATAGCCGGAAAGGTAGCCGTAGTAACAGGCGGATCCGGCGTATTGGGCAGCAACATTGCCGAAGGTTTTCTGCGTGCAGGAGCCAAAGTCATTATTATAGGAGCACATCAGGACCGTGTGGATGCGGCACTCGAACGCCTTCGTACGGTAAGCAGTGAGGTAGCGGGTACGGTATGTAATGTGCTTGATATCAAAAGTCTGCAAGCTGTGAAAGAGCAGGTACTTTCGCAGTGGGGACGCATCGACATCCTGGTAAACGCAGCCGGAGGAAACATTCCCGGAGGTACACTCACTGTCGACCAGAACATTTTCGACATGAAGGTGGAAGATCTTGACAAGGTGGTCGACCTGAATCTCAACGGTACGGTATACCCTTGTCTGGTATTCGGTGAAATCATGGCACGCCAGCAGTACGGAGCCATTGTCAACGTATCATCGATGGCAGCCTACGAGTCGATTACCCGTGTGCCGGGCTATTCGATGGCGAAGAGTGCGGTAGAGAACTTCACCCGCTGGATGGCGCAGGAAATGGCTATCAAGTTCAGCGAAAAGATCCGTGTGAACGCCATCGCACCGGGGTTCTTCATCGGCAACCAGAATCGTGCTATCCTGATCAATCCCGACGGCTCGCTGACTGAACGTAGCCAGAAGGTGATTGCCAAGACTCCGATGAAGCGCTTCGGCGATATCTCCGAACTGAACGGAGTAGTGCAGTTCCTCTGTAGTGATGCGGCAAGCTTCATTACCGGAGCCGTACTGGCAGTAGACGGTGGATTCAGTGCTTTTAGTGGGGTATAAAAAATACAGAGCATTATGATGGAAAAAACATGGAGATGGTTTGGGAAGAAAGATAAAATCACGCTTTCCATGCTCCGACAGATAGGAGTGGAGGGTATCGTAACTGCCCTTCACGATGTGCCGAACGGAGAAATCTGGACGGTGGAAGCGATAAACTACCTGAAGCAGTATATCGAATCGTACGGCATGCGCTGGTCGGTAGTAGAAAGTCTTCCGGTATGCGAGGCTATCAAATACGCAGGACCGGAGCGCGACCAGCTGATAGAAAACTATAAGGTGAGCCTTGCCAATCTGGGCAAGTGCGGTGTAAAGACCGTGTGCTACAACTTCATGCCGGTGATAGACTGGGTACGCACCGATTTGCAGCATCCTTGGCCCGACGGCAGCAGCTCGCTGTACTACGACCGTGTGCGCTTTGCTTACTTCGATACACGCATCCTGCAACGTGAGGGAGCCGAGAAGGACTATACGGAAGAAGAGTTGCGTAAGGTGGCAGAGCTGGACAAGGTAATTACCGAAGCAGAAAAGGATGAACTGGTAGATGCCATCATTGTGAAGACACAGGGCTTCGTGAACGGCAATATCCGTGAGGGCGACAAGAATCCGGTAGCTATCTTCAAGCGTCTGCTGTCGCTCTACGACGGTATCGACCGTGATGCACTGCGTGAAAACATGCGCTATTTCCTTTCGGCCATCATGCCGGTGTGCGAGGAGTATGGCGTAAACATGTGCGTGCATCCAGACGATCCTCCTTTCCAGATTCTGGGACTGCCGCGTATCGTGACCAACGAAGAAGATATCGACTGGTTCCTCCGTGCGGTAGACAATCCGCATAACGGTCTGACCTTCTGTGCGGGTTCGCTCAGCGCAGGCGAGCATAACGATACGCGCGAGCTGGCAAAGAAGTTTGCCAAGCGTACTCACTTCGTACATCTGCGCAGTACTGCTGCCATGCCGGGAGGCAACTTCATCGAGAGTTCGCACCTGTCGGGACGCGGTCACCTTATCGACCTGATCCGTATCTTCGAGCAGGAAAATCCGGGACTCCCCATGCGTGTGGACCACGGCCGCATGATGCTGGGTGACGAAGACAAGGGCTACAACGCCGGTTACTCATTCCACGGACGTATGTTTGCCCTGGCTCAGGTAGAAGGTATGATGGCGGTGGTGGAAGATGAGCTGAAACGTGGCGTCACACTCTGAAACCGTCAGCAAAAGATGATGATCTTTCGCTGAAATCTGTACAGAAAAGAATAATTCCTGCCCATGTTTTTCCTAAAATGTGCTGATGTTTTTTAGGGGAAAGGTGGGCAGGAATTTTTATTGATAATATTTAAGATGAAAAGACTTCAGATAGGGAAAGTATAATTGTGTATTGTTTCAGCATAAACTTGTTAAATTGAACATGTCGAGGATTGAAGTATTTTTATTCTCATCCATAGTTTCTTTGTTTTGTATAAATTTTATGTAAGATAATTCTCAATATAATAAATAGCATTAACTTTGAAAATAATGATGGTTGAATTTATTTTAATATTATGATTGGGATAGGTCTGTAAAGTTATACCTTTATTGCTATCTTATTTAATTTCAATAATATTGTATCTTATATTAGATTATACTAATGAAAATATCTAAGAGCCTATATATATAATTATTGAATATCTGATGAAAGATTATAATTGGAGTTTGAAAGAAGAAAATCCTAAGTTATATAAGAGTATCTGATATAAATGATATAATTTTATATTAATAGAGAGTTGAGATCTTAAAATTTTATTAATGGTACTATGGCGAAAATATATATACCTTATGGCTATGAAAAAGCAATTGAGACATGTCCATTTTTGTTTCTAAAAAAATGTGTCTATAAAGATTATCAGAATGAATTAGTCTATTATTGGAAAGTTGAAGATGATAATATTAATGATACATTTAAAGAAGAAGAATTCGGTGATGAATATAAGGATAGTGAGGTCTTATTGGGTAAAGTGGTTAAGATAACTAATAATGTTAATTCACGTGAAACGACTAATAATAAAAGTGATATTTATCAAATCTCTGTAGTAAATCAGCCTGAGGAATCAGATTTAGACATAATGCTCAACTATGCAATTGGTGGAGAACTAAATATATTAAATGAAAAATTTAATTATTGTTATTTAATGTGGTGCTTAAATTATGGTGATATAAGCCCTAATTTACTTAGGGCATCTATAAATAAACATCCTAAGAAAGAAAAACTGTTAAGTATATTAAGAGAAATATCTCCTTGTTTATCAATACAAAAACAAAATTTATTGATCTCTCTTTTAGGAAGTGGGAAAATATATAATCCGACTTGTGTAACGGAAGCATTATTTCGTATAAATCCTCAACAAAAGAATTTTGATAATCTTACTATATTTGATAAGTTCGACATTATATTTAGATTTATAAAATATCAGAATATTGAATTTGATATATTAAAAGAACTAGATAGAGATAATGAAATTATAGAAATATATAATTGGTTGGAAAATGATGAATATAAAATAAGTAATTATAATATTGTTACTAAATGGTATTCATTCATGTCTCATTATATTAGATTGTATATAGTAAAAAGGTATTTTCATGATATTAGGAATAAATATATCGAATACGATGAGAATATAATAGAACAATTTGAGAATAATAAATATAATAAATTTCAGATTTTTAGACATTGTTTGAAATCTCCCAAAGAGGCCTATCCTTTAAGCATAGAATTATTATGTAACTCTGTAAGAATATTTAAAAAAAGTAATGGACGAAAATTTCAAGATATAAATGGTCTACTTGATATAGCGATAAAAAAATGTGATGTTGTACAACCTAAGATAGATTTTAAGGTTAATGAAATATTACCAATATGTAATGGCGGCGCAATTGTCAATGCAAGTTTTTCTGGATTTATAAAAATAGAAAAGGAATATGTATTAAAGCCTGAAACTATAGAAAAGGAAAATATAAAAAAACATGCGAGAAATTTAATTGATAGATTTACAAGTAGATATGAGGAATATTTTTGTAGTTATGCTATAAATGGAGATATACAATTAGCAAAATGTCTCAACTTATTCAAAGGTGAAGCTAATTGCTTAAAAAAGCATGTATATGATGATAGATGGAATATGGTCAATAATAATGCTAAAGATCTTTGTAGATTATTTATTGATGATATAGATGGTGATAATATTAAATATTTTGAGGAAAAGCAAGTTAACTATGAAAAGCTAATTAATATAATACGTTCTTTACCTCAAAAATATGGAATAAAAAACAAAAGTGGATATTCATTTATTGACATAAATGAATCAAGGCAAGAATTATTAAATGAGTTTTACGAATTAAAATGTTATAAGATATATCCTAATAAGGATGCTGTTTTAGTGTCTAAGCAATATAATATTAATAAAATACAATATATCAATAGTCTTAACATATCTTTAGACAAAGAAAATTTGTTGGAACAAAAAAAATGGATGTCGGATATAACTTTAAAAACTTTGAAAGAAGAGCTTAAAACAGAACCTATTTGCGGAACCTATTTTGAAGTAGGCCCTGATAAGTTGGATTATCTGTCAAAGATTTATTATTATAATGCCTCTAGTAATGATAATGATTTCTTTACATGCCGAAATAATAGTAAGTTCTATAACTTATGTGCTCCCAAATATGCAGGTACTATTCATAAGGCTACTGAATTGAATTATTTTTGGTGTAGAGGTAAAGAATGCTTTAAAAATAATTTAGATTATCAAAATATTGAAAAATGTTATGACTATAAAGATTATACATTGTTACATATAGCAGAAATATTAGGTTATAAACTTATAACGACAAAACCAGGGGGCTACGAATCTATGGTGATAGTTAGAAATTATATAGCACAGATTATGAAGTCTGTAAAAAAATTTAATAGACTAAAATGTCGAGAGTGTGGTCATTTATTATTTATTTATAAGGAAGGTTCATATAATCAGCATACAAAATACGAATGTATTAATAGTTTATGTTCTGAATATAGGAAAGAAGTATATTTAAATTATTGCTATAAATGTAAGAAAGGATTGATTGACTCAAGAGATACGGCACAATGTGATAATCATTGGTATGTGTGCCCATCATGTTTATCATGTTGTGATGATAATTTGATAGAAAGATTAATTCAAAGAGATTTATTATATAAAAAATCATCTAAATGGCTTGCAATGAGGGGAAAAGGTCATAATGATAAGAATATGTATTTTTGTCCTTCATGTGGTACATTGCTTACCAATAATGGAGATATATATTATTGTGATACTTGTAATAAGAAGTGGGTGAAAAATAATGAAACAATGGATATTTAGTAAGTTAAGATAATGCAAACTCTTCCTGTCAATTTTAGGTTTGTTCACAGGAAGAGTTTGCTGTTTTTATAAATCTTCAGTGTCATTTTATTAAATGTGTACGAAACAGAGTAACTGGTTACTTTTTGTTTGTCCAGTTGCAGAAGGGGCAGGTGCTTTTACAGAGTTACTGTGCAAGCTTTACGCTTCTGGTTGTTCAGCAGCTCGCTAGTCCTGTGCATTAATATTGTGGCAGACTCGCTTGGGCGTTATTTTTTAACGGTTTCAGCAGTCTTGCCAGTCTTCTATATTACTACTGTGACGTACTTGCTTCAGTATTACTCTTCGAATTGTTTCAACAGCTCCTTGCACCTTTGTACATGCTTTTTATACTGAAACAGCGTGTTTGCAATGGCGAGAATGATGAAAACAATACCCGATACGGTGATGAGCTGAACGGCAGCGGGGTTGTCTGCACGGGCATACAGATGCATAAAGATATAGGTAAGCATCACGATCAGAGGAATAATGCTTCCGATGAGCGCCCAGTCATAGAACTTGCGATAGCCGGCAATTTTTTCCGTCACCGTCCGTACATCGTCGTTCAGCAGATCGTCCATTCCCAGTTTCCGGCTGACCCACAGGCTGATTCCCAGGTCGGCCAGTGCCCATAACGATACCAGTATTCCGAACAGTATCGGAAAATTCGTATTCAGACAGATAATCATAACCGCAGGTATAGTCAGTATATCGAGCCACATTCTGCTTTTGATTTCCTTGCTGACAGCCAGTGCAGGCTGCTTTCTGATAGATTTGAAAAACTTTTCGTTCAGGGCATCCTGTTTTTTCAGCTCCTTCTTGAGTGTGTTATATTCCGATTTCAGAATCTGAAGTTCTTGTTCAATATCAATTTCCATACGATTCTTTTTTTAGATGTTAGACATTTTTTTCAACAGCTCCTTGATGCGGACCAACTTGAATGAGACGTTTTTGACAGAAATACCTAGGATAGCGCCAATCTCGTCGTAACTCAGGCCTTCGAGCCACAACAGGACAACGCTTCTGTCAACCAGTCCCAATGCGTTGATTCGTGCATAAAGTTGCTTTATTTGCAGATTTTTTTCAAGATTGCTGCTAGTGTGGAAGTCGATACCTAAAGTCAGCCGTTCCTGTTCTTTCTTCTGTTTGTTGTGGAAGTTGATACAGTAGTTCAGGCTGACACGATAGATCCAGGTTTTTATGTCACTTTTTCCTTTGAAGGCATCAAAGCCCTTCCACAGTCTGACCAGAATTTCCTGGTACAGATCGTTCACCTCGTCTGTATTGTCTGAAAACATGTGGCAGACGGTGTAAATAGTCCGTTCATACATTCGGATGATTTCCGTAAATTGCTGTTCTTTCGTATCCATTTTATTTCTTGTTTCTATTTGTTAGACCGTAAACCGGCTTAAAAACTATACGCTTGCAGCAATTTTTTTTATTTTTTGAAGCAAACAGTTGTTTGATGGTGAGGAATAATACCGGGTAAAGATATGAAAAAAGTCGGTTAGAGTTCGTGGAGCATTACGATTTGTAGTCTGTGGCAGCTACTTTTGGTAGCAGCACGATAAGGGAATGGGAGGAATGTTACTTCCTTGAATAAAAACTTCTATCTGTCAATGTAAAGAATTTTAAAAAGGCGTATCTTTGTGTATATGAAAAATGGATTTTTTTCTTTGGTTTGGAGATGTTGTAAAATAAAGTAAATGGTTTTTTATAATAAATAATTTATGTAAAGATGAAAAAGTATCTATTGTTCTTGTTTTTTGTTGTTTCCCATCTCTGGGCTCTAGCAGATGGAGAATGGGCGCTTGTCGGTTTGAAATATGTTATTCATAAGACCGATAACAATTGTACGGGCGAGTTTCATAATGGGATGGCTATTGTACAGGACGCTTGGAATGAACAAGGGTATTACGATGCCGGAGCTTCGCAGCTTTATGGAGCTATCGATACCTCTGGAAAGTTAGTTATACCGTGCATATACCAGTCGATGACCGATTTCATAAATGGCTTTTCTGTGGTAGAAAAGGATGGTAAATACGGTATTCTTAATACGCGAGGAGGATTTATCCTTCCACTGGTTTATACTTCTATCGAACAGGATGAAAACATACAGGGACTTTATGTGGTGAAACAGGATCAGAAGGAAGGTCTTTTTTACAATGGGCAGATGATTTTTCCTTTAGGACAGTATGAGAAAATAAAATCGGATCATTTTCCCTTTGTAGAATATACTTATAATAATAAAGATTATACCTATAACTTTTATACCAGTCAGACCATGGAGTCCCATCCTTTGTATCTGTTTGGGCATGCTATCTTTTCTACACCAGAAAGACAATATTATACCTTGAAAGGTGAACCCGTAAATATGCAGAAGGCTTCGGTCAGCAGTAAGGGGATTCAGTTATTTAGAGATGAAAAGACAGGGCTGTATGGCTTCCGTCAGGCTTCGACCGGAAAGGTAGTGGTGCAGCCCAAGTATACGATAGTGGATTATGATATCTGGATTGGTGACGTAATGGTGGGCAGGTTAGATTTTGACCATCCGTATGTGATTATTAATGCTTCAGGACAAGAGATTCCATTTCAGTCGGCAAAGCCGATTACTTCAGTTTTTGGCAATAGTGGAATAGGATATCTGACCGGATGCGATGATAATTCGAATACCGGCTTGTTTTCCTATACCGGAGAGGTTGTGCTGGAACCGCGTTATGTGTATGTAAACGAGGCTATACACTTGGGACCTGACTGGTATGTATACGCCGACAGTTCACAGCCATATACATATAATGTACGTTGGAATAAGTCATTCCCGGGACTTTCAAATCCTTCGGATGTAGGCAACGGGATATTGCTGCTGTGGAATAGTGAACGGAAAATGAGTTACTATGTGGATTTGAAGACTGGTAAGCAAATTGGCGGTTATTTTGAGAATGGTGAACCTTTTCGCGGAGGACTGGCCAAAGTAAACGATAACGAGTTTATCAATACGCAGGGAAAGGTCGTGCTCAATCTGTCTGATTTGAATAGTATCGGCGATTGTTTTTCGGAAGGAGTGATTCTTGCCGAAAAGTATGATCACGGAAAAGTACATGGATACGTTTATAATCCTATGGAGAAAGGGAAATATGCTTACAATCAGAAAGATGCTTCTGCATGGACAATCACTAAGTGGATGGCTGAAGGTGACCAGTTGCAGCTGAAAAAGAACTTCGGTGAAGCAAAAGATTTTTATTATCGTGTCATGATGAACGATCCGAAGAATGTGCTTGCCGCCATGAATTATGGATATTGCATCTATCAGTTAGGTCATTATGATGAAGCGCTGGAGGCTTACTCCATAGCACTCGATCTGGAGCCGGACAATGCTATGGCTCGAAAGAATTATAATATCATAAAGGGTGAAATAGAGAAGCGTAAGACCACTCAGCAAGAGCAGGCAGAATCGCCTACATCGAATAATATCTGGGGAGCCTTGGCTAATTTTGGCAATATGATTTTGCAGACTTATGCGGCTGTCAATGGCTATTCGGCTAGTTCACAAGGCGGATCGATGGATTATTCATTTACGGATACAGATTCGTCTGTTTCTTCCGGCAGCAGTAGTGGTCAGGGAATGAGTACTTCTACCTATCAGAGTATTTATTCCAGATGGGAACGTCAGGCTAAATCGAATTATGAGTCGTTGACACTTCTGGGAGGAAAATATACGAGTCGGAATGGCGATAAGAGTGGAGTTACCGGAGGTAACTGGAATACAGCTCAGTATACGCAGTTGAAACGACTCTTGCGTGAGGCACAGAGAGAAATGCATAAAACTCGTAGCGAAGCGGCACGCAATGGGGTGAATATTCCGCAGTCGAAGTGGGAAACCGCTACTGTTTCATATTAAAAATGGCTACAGATGCTCCTAATCGTACGGAAGCTCTTCGTCTGGTAATCGACGAACGCCGTCGTGAGTTTGCTATGCTGGGTGCTCCCCGTCTGATAGACTTGAAGCGTCTGAACCGTGAAGACTGGTTCCGTAAAGATATCGTTCACACTGCCGACGGTGAGACTTGGACATTGCCAGCCAACGATTTGCGCTACATTATGCCAGTTCCGCAGACTGTTCTCGATTTTAATCCGGATATGCCGCAATACGAACGTTGATTCTTGATGCACCAAGAATTACTTGTATTAAAGTCGAAATAAATACTTTATAAGATTCCCCTTACCATGCCGACCGGATGGTGAGGGGAATTTTTTTTCATCTTTGGCGAGATATTATTCCGCCTTTTTTTATGGATCGGAAGGTGAAAATACAATGTGTCAGCATGAATACCTTATTTTGTACTTTTTATACAATATGTGTTTAAAATATGTAAAATATAACTGTTGTTTACTTTCTTCTTGCTAGTTCTAAAGTTGTGCGAAGAGGTGGTTATTGCTTACATTATGATTTATAAATGCTGTTATTTGTATATTTATTTCTAAGTATTGTGCTTTCATGGTGTAAAAATGTTTATTTAGATGAATATTTTTTATATAAAATTAGTTTAAAATAAAAATATCTATTTATATTTGTGGAAACAATAAAAATGGTTTGCGATTATGGAACGTATATGGATTAATTGGAAAGACAATTGCAGAAAGGCATTGTCCTCTGTTGTGGCATTTTTGCTGGTTTTGGTAATGTATGGATGTTCTGGTAATTCTTCTGATGAACCCGAGTCAGAAATGCTGGTCTTGAACGCTACTTCACTCCTGATTGAAGCGGATGGAGCAGATGTAACAGAATTTACTGTAACAAAAGGGAATCAGGATGTAACTGCTGCTGCAGAAATCTTGCAGGATGGAAAGGTTTTTTCTGGAACTCGCTTCTATACAGATACTGAAGGTGAATATAAATTCTCAGCTCGCTATAACGGTGAAACTTCTGCTGAAATTGTAGTACGTGCTACCAAATCGGAAAATCTCGTTATGCCTGCCGATCCGGAACCGGAGCGTTATGAAGGATTTGTGAAACGTGTACTGTTATTGCAGGCTACAGGTACTTGGTGTGGATGGTGTCCAGCTGTTATGGCTAGTATAAAGGAATATAATAATTCATTCTCAGATGGAATGGCTGTTTTTGCCGCTGCTCATAACCGAGATGCTATGTCTAATGATTTTGCTGATAAAGTTATTCAGTGGTTGAGTGTATCTGGTTTCCCGACATTGAATATTAATTTAGTTCCGGGTGAAACAGTTTCTTGTTATACAAACGGAAGTGATGTTGTAACGGCAAATGTTGATGCTATTAGAAAAGTAGTAGAAACGTATACAGCAAAGGATGCCAAAAGTGCTATTGCGGCTGTAGTACGTGCTGATAAGGCTTCTAATAAGGTAGAGGTTGAAGCTAAGATAAAGATAGCCGAAGGTGGCAGTTACCGTGTGGCTGCTTGGCTGCTTGAAGATGGTATTTTGGATAACAGTCAGCAAAATTATACAGATTTGACGGATGATTTCTCTACACACAACAATGTATTGCGTCAGTCAAGCGCATCGCTTGCTTTCGGTGATAAGCTGGGTGATTCACTTCCGGCAGGTTCCACTGAAGACTATTCATGCAGTTTTACACTGTCATCCGAAAAGATGGATAACTGCCGTGTGATTATCATGGTTACAGCTCCGGAAGGTGGCGTGTTTGCTGTAGACAATGTAGTGATGTGTCCGCTTAATGATAAGGTTGGATTTGAGTACAAATAATAAGCTGTATGCGATATCTGTTTTTTAAAATACAGCTCTTGTTGTTTGTTCTCTGTGTAATGGCTTCCTGTAGTGACAGCAATGATGAACCGACTGTACAGGAACCGTTTCTGGAAATAACTCCATCGGGGGGAGAGGAAATCTCCTCCGAGGGAGGTAAGCTGACACTTACGGTAAAAAGTAATGTTGACTGGGAAGTGACAAGCGACCAGTATTGGTGCAAGGTGACTGCCGGAGATGCATTGACAGGCAATCAGACACTCAATTTGGAAGTCGAGGAGAACTTGTCGCAAAATTCTCGTCAGGCTACACTCAGTTTTACTTATTCTGCTACGGACGGATCTCATACCAGTGAGGTAACTGTGCTTCAGAAAGGACAGGAGTTTGTTGCAGGAGGAACTTACAAGATTCCCGTGGTGTTTCATGTATTGTATTCCAACCGGAACATGCCTACACAGTATGTTCGTGAAGGACACTTGCAGACAGTGCTCGATGAGGTGAATAAACTGTATAGCGAGTGCAGTCAGGATCTGAAACTGGAATTTGTCATGGCAACAGTCGATCCGGATGGTAATCTGATGGAAGAACCGGGAGTGGACCGTATACCTTGGGCTTCTATTCCTATTGATTGTGAAAAGTTCATGTCTAGTTCAGATGATAAATATCTCGACCTGATATGGAATCCGGATGAGTATATGAATATTATGTTGTATAAATTCAGTAATAGTGCCATTGCCGGTATTGCACAGTTCCCCTTCCTGCTGGCTCCAGATTATTTGGAAGGTTGTGAAATCTGGACAGGAGGAGCGCTCTCTCAGGAAAACCTGAATCGTCCGCAGTGCATATCAGTGAATAGTGACTATGTATACAACATGGTATCGCTGACACCTGAAACACCTGATGGTGACGATGGATGTGTAGCTATGACCATAGCGCACGAACTGGGACATTATCTGGGATTGCGTCATGTCTTTTCTGAATCTCTTTGGGGATGCCGTGATACTGATTACTGCGATGATACTCCTACCTACGACAGATCTGCTTACGAAAAGCTGGTAGCTGCCTATTTGGGCACTTCCAACTTTAAAGATTATTTGGATGAACTGATACAGAGAGAGAGTTGCACCGACGGTAGCGTATTCGTATCGGACAATATTATGGATTACTCTATTTCGTACTCCAATAAGTTTACGTCCGATCAGGCTGAACGCATACGTTATATTCTTGAAAAAGGTGTATTCGTTCCCGGTCCTAAAAACAGAACGAATGAAACCAAGTCGAGAAGTATCGGAAAGCTTGATTTACCTATGACCATAATGAAATGAGAAAATGTTATTAATTAAAAATTGCTTATGAAAAAGTTTATGAAATGGATGCCGATATCTATGATGATATTGGGTAGTATGTTTATGTTTGCTGCATGTAGTGACGATAACGAACCTACAACACCGGAAGAACCTGGAACAGAAACTCCCGGAGCAAAGGTCAGCATTCAGTTGGGTTATGAAAGTATTGAGGTAGAAGCTGCCGGAGGTTCTGCTGAAGTTACTTATACGCTGAAAAATGCAGGTACAAACCCGAAAATAAGCGGAACTTCTGATCAGGACTGGATTACAGACATTCAGGCTGCCGACGGTAAGGTTACCATGTCTGTTGCTGCAAATACTGAAACTGCAGACCGTACAGCTAAAGTAACATTGACTTATTCTGATGATGAGAAAAATGCTGCATCTGCCGAATTGACCGTTACACAGGGAGCTAAGGCAGAAGAAAAGTTCACTATCACAATTCCTGGAGAATGTGGTTCTACATGGATTCCGTTCGAAATCCAGCCAAAAGACCAGTCAGCTCAATACTTCCTTAACATTCGTCCGGCTGAAGAAATGGAAGGATTTGTAAGTGATGAGGCTTTGTTCAATTCAGATATGAGCTTCTATCAGGAACTGGCAGATCAGTACGGAATGTCTTTGAATGATGTATTGGTAGCAACAGGAGCCCTTGTAAGCGGTCCGATGGAAGATTATCTGTTTACTAAATTGTCACCGTCTACTGAATATTGCATCTATTGCTACGGAGTAGAAAACGGAAAACTGGTTGCTCCTGTATCAAAGGTTAACGCTGCTACAACTGCTGCTGCACCGGTAGATAACCAGATTACTATTGATGTAACTAATAAAATAGCATCTTCTGTAGCATTCACTGTAAAAGTTACTACATTCGATGCTTATGCTTTGGCTATATTCGATGGCAGTGCAAGCGATGCTGAAATTGAATCTGCTCTGATGGGAGAAGATGTAAGTATTTATGCAGGTAATCAGCAATTATCACTCAATACTGCTTTGGAAGTTGGTAAGGAATATGCAATTGCTGCTATCGGACGCGCTGGCAATACAGCAACAACTAAGTTGGTTGTTACTAGATTTACAGCAGAAGAAGGTCAGGTGGTTGAAAACTTGACTTTGGACATGACAGCATTGGCATTTGATGGTGATGAACTTGCTGCACATTTGGGCGTAGATGATTTGAAAGGCAGACCGATTTTGTTCAATAACATCGAAACTAACGGTACTTATACACTTACTTATCCGGTAACAGTTGAAGAATTGGCCGATTTGAGAAAGCAAGTTGAAGAACAAAATCCGGGTGAAGAAATTACTGATGAAACTCTCTATGCTGTAATTTTGAATGCTTTTGCTGCTTATAGTTCTCCAGATAGACAGTCATTGTGGCTTGCTTCAGAAGGTAGTTGGGTAGTGCTTAGTATGACAATTGATGAGGCTCAAAAGAATTATAAAGTTGGATCAGTTGATATTGAAGTAAATGAAAATACTTACTCACCAGTTGAAGAAATTGACAAGTATTTGGATTTGAATACTTCGAAAGTTCTGTTTAAGAAAGCTGGTAACCTCGATGTTAAAGCTGCCGCAGCTGCTGTCAAGAAGTACTTGGATAAGAAGTATACATTTAAGACTTCTATCGAATCTCAGTCAATGATTAAATCAATGAAAAAATAATCTTTTGGGATATTACTTGCATGGCTTTGTCCGGAATGTTTCTGGACAAAGTTCATAAGAGAAGATAAGGAAAACGTTCCGTCAGGCTTATAAGGCTTGGCGGAACGTTCTTTTTTATGTACTCATAGGTATACAGGTCGTGAGAAAAGATCTGTAATAGTTTCTTCACACGAATCACACGGTTTCTTTACATCGCGTTTATGTGGGTGTAATACCCGGCTTTTACTTTTGTTGCGTCAATTTAGAAACACTTAACTAAAGAATATGATGACAACAAAATTTAAACAGTTCTTATTGTTTTTTATGGTCTTGCTGCTTTCGGCAGGACAAGTGATGGCTCAGGACAACCGGGCTGTCATTTCGGGTATTGTAACCGATGAAACCGGAATGGGGGTTATCGGAGCTGCTATTCAGGTAAAGAATGAATCAACCGGATTTAATACCGGTTCTATTACAAATGAAAATGGTGAATATACCATCAAGCAGTTACCGCTGGGTGGACCATACAGTATAACGGTAACTTACGTAGGCTATGGCGATCAGAAGAAAACTGGATATACACTGAATCAGGGAGATTTGCTCCGACTGGATTTTCAGTTGAAAGAAGAGAGTGTAGTGATGGAGGCGGTAGAAGTAGTTGCAAATTCATTGAAGAATACTATTGCCACTACCGGAGCTGCTACTTCCGTTACGGAACGCGACCTGGCAAAGCTTCCTGTAAATGGACGTAACTTTACTTCGCTGGTAGATCTTTCTCCACTTAGTACCGGCTCCAGCCTGTCAGGACAGCTTGCATCGTCTACCAACTATACCATCGACGGTATGACGGCAAAGAATCCGACTTCGGGAGGTAGTACGACAAGCCGAAACGGTGTGCCGTATGCTATTTCTATGGAGGCTATCCGTGAGTTTAAAGTGGTAACCAATCAGTACGATGTGACCAACGGACGTGCCGGAGGTGGTACGGTGAGTACAGTTACCAAGTCGGGTACCAATACGCTGACCGGTAGCGCGTTTACTTTTGCCCGTGCCAACTGGTTGTCCAGCCCGTATGATATCCGCGGAAACAAGCGCGACAATGACTTCTCTACTTATCAGTTTGGTGCTTCACTGGGAGGTGCGCTGGTAAAAGACCGTGCTCACTTCTTCATTGCATGGGATCATCAGGCAGACTCTCGTCCGCTGTATATTGCCGATATCCAGAGTGCTGCCGATGAAAAACGTTATAGTCTGACCACAGACGTACGCGACCGTTTCTTGCAAATTGCACGCGATAAATATGGAGTATCATCCAATCCTCAGTTTGGGGCTTTCGATAAGAAGCAAAGCACTGATGCCGTATTTGCCCGTTTAGACTGGCAGATCAATGCTACCAATCTTTTGACGTTTACAGATAACTTTGTAAACGATATGAATAATCTGGGATTGGGGGACAATACCTCTATCTGTCTGTACGAAACTTATGGTAATGTACATTCGCTGAACAACAGTGCCATGGCTACCTTGCGTTCGGTAGTAGGTCCGAAAGGAACCAATGAACTGAAGTTGCAGCACCTTTATACGCTGGAAGAATCTATGCCGGGCGATGAGTTGCCTTCTTCCAATATTCCCCGAGCTATTGTCAGCAATGTAGAATCTCAGATTGACGGTAAGACGGCTACTACCAGCATTCAGTTGGGAGGACAGCGTTATTGCCCTGAAAACTTCTACAATCATGTGCTTCAGCTTGTCGATAATTTCTACTACAATACAAACAAAATCAATTATACGTTTGGAGTAGACATGATGTATACACACATGAACTCACGCTATGGTAGTGAAACGAACGGACGTTTCTACTTCAACGGACTGGACGCTTTCGACAATCTGGAACCGTACCGTTACGTTCGTGAACTGTATCTTACTCCCGACGACCGTGTGAAACAAAACATTCTGAATGCCGGTGCTTATGCACAGTTGCAGACTAAGCTTTTCCCGGGATTTGAACTGATTGCCGGCTTGCGTCTGGATAATGCTACTTATTTCAACAAGGGTACGTTCAATCAGACTGTATACGATGAATTGGGATTGAGAACAGACAATGGCTTGTCTACTTTCCAGGTTCAGCCGCGTTTGCAGTTTACCTGGGATATCAATGACAAACATAAAGATATCATCCGTGCCGGTGCTGGTATCTTTGCTTCCGATATCAACAACTATGCCATGATCAACAACATGGTGTTCGACGGTACACGTACTGCTTCGCTGGATATTACACTTGACAAAACAGCTTCCAACTATCAGGAAATGCTGAACCTCATCCGTCCGGATTTCCCTTCGTACCGCAAGGATCCGTCTACAGCACCGGGAGCCGAACTTTTCAATAATCCGAATGTGGAAAAACTTTCTACCATTAACATGAATGGTGCTGACTGTAAGGTGCCGGTTATCTATAAGGCTAACCTCTCGTATACACATTTCTTCAGCGACCGTTTGAAAATGAGTGTAGCCGGATATATGACACTGGGACGCAACAACTATATGTATGTAGACCGTAACATGGTGGATGAACCGTACTTCCGTATCGCTTCCGAAGGAAACCGTGGAGTGTATGTCCCTGCAAATACTATTGACGATAAAGGGGTAGCCGACTGGAAAGAGAGCAGAAAGAGCGACAAGGTAGGACGTGTGCTCGAAATGGTAAGTGAAGGTAAGGTTAATCAGTTTGCTTTCGTTATCGATGGTACATGGCGTTATTTCAAGGATGGAGAACTTTCATTCAGCTATACATGGAACGATACAAAAGACAATACTTCTTACAACGGTAACGTGGCAAACTCGGCTACACTTTCTCAGATGGTTGTAGACGATCCGCGTGATTTGAGCCAGATGAGCTATTCAAGCAATCAGTTCCGTCATAAAGTGGTAGTATATGGTACAGCTCCTACTTTCTGGGGAATCAGTGTGGGTGCACGCTTCTCAGGTATCGGCGGTACACGCTATTCACTCATCGTAGGTGGAAATGTGAACGGTGACTTTGTCGATTCAAATGATTTGGCTTATATTTACGATCCGAACGATCCGAATACTCCGCAGTATCTGAAAGACGGTATTAACAATATTCTTTCTAATCCGGATGTAGAGGAAAGTACAAAAGATTATATTCGCAAGAGTTTCGGAAAGGTAGCCGAACGTAACGGTGGAGTAAACGGATTCTACGGTACACTCGACTTGCGTCTGGCTAAGAAATTCCAGTTCTACAAGAAACACAGTCTGGAACTCTCGGTCGATATATTCAACGTACTGAATATGCTGAACAAGGATTGGGGTGCAGGACATAACTTGGGAGCTCAGAAGATTTATACTATCAAGAGCTTCGATAAGGAGAAAAAAGAGTATGTATACAATGTCAATGCAAATACCGGTGTGTCTAGTCTGAACGGTACTCCTTATCAGGTTCAGATCGGGTTGAGATATGCGTTCTGATAAACAAACTGAAAATAAATAACGATGATTATGAAAACAAGAAATTTACTGATGGCTTGTGCCTGTGCACTCTTTACACTGGCAGGTCAGGCTCAGACACAGGTGATCGCTCACCGCGGATTCTGGAAAGCAGAAGGTTCGGCACAGAATTCTATTGCAGGATTGAAAAAAGCTGCCGAAGCTAAAGTATATGGTTCTGAATTTGACGTACAGCTCACAGCCGACGGAGTGGTGGTAGTAAACCACGATGATGCGATAGACGGACTGGTTATCGGTGAAACGGCTTACGATAAGCTGAAGGACCTGAAACTGAAGAACGGTGAGAAACTTCCTACGCTTGCCGATTATCTGGAAGCCGGAAAGAAATTGCCGGATGTACAGCTGATTCTGGAAATCAAGCCTCATAAAACAAAGGCACAGGAAGACCAGATTGCAGAAACTACTGTAAAAATGGTAAAGGAATACGGATTGGAAAAGCAGGTGGAATATATCTCATTCAGCATGAATATCTGTGAGCAGCTTGCTCGTCTTACTCCCAAATCGGAAATCGCTTACCTGAAGAGTGACATCGCTCCCAAGGACGTAAAGGCAAAGGGTGCTAATGGCATAGACTATCATTATAAAGCATTCGAAAAACATCCGGAATGGGTGAAAGAGGCTCACGAACTGGGCATGAAGGTTAATGTCTGGACTGTGAACAATGAGAAAGACATGAAAAAGATGATAGACCTGAATGTAGATTATATCACGACCGACCAACCTTTGGAAGCTGCTGCTCTGGTGGCAGGAAAGTAATGGCGGAAGCATGGATTGCTCCGATTGTAACCGATTCTAAATAATATTATCACACACAGGAAATAGGGATGTAACATGACATCCCTATTTTTGTATCGTCAAACTAAAAGCAGAAAAACAATGAAAACAACATTTGTGAAAAGCATTATTTTAGGATTGTTTGCTATGGCTTCCGTTGCAACCGTACAGGCTGAAGAGGCCGGTAAAGAGGCTGTCGGTAAAGAAAGCAGTGCTACGGTTAAGGTGCTGGTAGTAGGACTCGACAATGTCAGCTCGAACTACTTTCCTGAAAGCATGATTACTGAAGAAACGGGTATTCCGGAAGACAGTATCGGCGATACTTACAACCGGATTATTACGGACAATATCATCCATGCAAACAAGAATAAGGAATTTGCATTTATCTCTTCAGAGAAATTTGCTGATGCAGAGAAGTTGTTGGGTGACATACAGGTGAGTGGAGAAAATGAAGAGAGTTATGCTAATGTGAGCCAGATAGACAGCCAGAATTACAAGCAGCTGCTGGACGAAGCGCATGCCGATTATGTATTGTTCCTGAACCAGCATTATTTGAAGTGGCAGGAAAAACCTTTGCGCACATTGTTCCACTTTGTGAGCTACTCGCTTTACGACAAAAACCAGAAAGAAGTGACGAAAGGTAACAATTACTTTACTTGCATGAATCTGGAAAAAGCTGACAAACTGAGCAAGGCTAGCCGCAAAAGTTCATCGAAAATTGCATCAACTATCATAAAAAGCATCGATAAATAGTAGGCACGATATCGAGTTTCCGAAATATACACAACAAAAATGCCGCAGGTCGTACGTGGAGTATCGCCTGCGGCTCTCTTTTTATATAGACGTATATCGTTTCGGGTTGTATTACAGCGTAAGTGGAATACCCCGGTAGAAATCGAGTATCTTGGTGCGGAACAGGTAGTCGTATTTGGCCTGAAGACGGTCGGAAACGGCTTTCATCCAGGCCGTACGCGATTCGTTGTACTCCGTAGCGTTTGCCTTGCCGTTGGTGTACTTCTCTTTCATCAGCAGGAAGGAAGCCTGTGCCGCTTCGTCGGCAGTAAGGCTGCTGTGATACTGGGTTTCGGCGTTTACGGCATTGTAGTACGCCTGCTGTATTTCTTTGTAGAGGTTCTTTTTACTTTCCTCCAGTTGCCAGTAGTATGTATGTTGCTGGATACGGGCGCTGCGTACGCGGTTACGGGTTTCAAAACGGTTGAAGATAGGAACGCTGAGCGAGAAACCGATATACTGGCTGAAGTTGTCGCGCAACTGTGAACCGAAATTACCGTTCTCCATGCCCGAGACATTATAGAAATTGGTACTGATACCTGCTCCGAAGCTGAGTTGCGGATAATAGGCTCCCTTAGCCATGCGGATGCTCTTTTCTGCTCCCTCCAGCCGGTACTGTGCTGCCTTGACGGAAGGTTTGGTCAGAACTGCTTCGGCATATACCTCGGCCGGTGATGTCTGTATCTTGAGGCCGGCAATGGAGTCGGTAGCCGGTGATACGATAGCGAAATCATCGGGAGAGGGAAGCTCCAGCAGCTGGCTCAGGTCGAGCAGCGAAAGACGGCGGTTGTTTTCTGCCTGTACGGCTGATAGTTCGTCTTGTGCCACACGAGCCTTGGCTTCATACCATTCGGCTTGCGAAGCCTTTCCGTTTTTGTAGAAAGCTGTTTTCTGCTCCAGCATTTCCTTGCTCAGCGCAAGCTGTTCGTTGGCTACTTTCACCAGTTCTTCATTGAAAAGCACTTGCAGGTAGGCCGAAGCGACCTGTATGCTGATATCTTCTTTGGCTTTGTTCAGGTCTTCCATAGCCGCTTGCAGATTCAGTTTCGAGAGTGCTACGTTGTTTATTTTCTGAAGTCCGCTGAACAGTGGAATGCTGGTACTCAGGTTCAGTCCCGTATTTTGGGTGTTGAGGCTCTGATAGGTATTGTCTGCCTGAAGACTCCGGCCGAAATTGAATGAGTGCGATGCGCTTCCGTTCAGGTCGGGCAGGAAGCTGTTTTTGGCTGTGCTCAACTCTACTTTACTCTGTTCGCGCTGGGCTTCCTGTAGTTTGATGGTCAGATTGTTTGCAATGGCATGGTCGATACATTGCTTCAAGTCCCATTTCTGCTGGGCATAAGCCGGCATTGTGACAACGGAAGCTATGATAAATAATTGTTTCAGTTTCATGATTGCATAAAGATTAGTCTTCGTGTTTCAGTCCGCGGACAAGTTCGCCGGCACTGACACCTTGTTTGATTTCCATTTTGATTCCGTCGCTGATACCGGTCTTGACAGCACGGCGTACGAACTTCTGTTGCGGAACACTGTCGGTCAGTACGTAGACAAAGGCAGAATCTCCCGAAAATTCCAGTGTGCTTTCCGGTACAGCCAGCACATTATCTGCACGCTGAAGCTCCATTTCGGCATTGGCACTGTAGCCCGAACGGATGGTAACACTGTCGGGAACAGTAATGGCTGCCTTGATTTCAAACTGGTTGGCTCCGTTGTTTTCTACGCTCTTGGGCGAGATATATTCCAGTATGGCATCGAATTTCATGTTCTGTAAGGCTCCCAGAGTGATTTTTACGGGGATTCCCTCACGGATATGTCCTACTTCCGTTTCGTCTACGTTGCCACGGAAAATCAGGTCGCTCATATCGGCTACGGTGGCGATGGTCGTACCGTCATTGAATGTGTTACTCATGATAACCGAGTTTCCCACCTTGATGGGTACGTCCAGTATCAGACCGTCGATGGTAGAACGGATAAGAGTGCTGCTGAACGAAGCACTGTTTTTGGTGATACCTTCTTTTACAATCTCCAGATTATCTTTGGCTGCCTGAATCTCTTCACGTGCCTGACGGGCAGCCAGCAGTGTCTTTTCGTATTCCTCGTTGCTTACCAGCTTATCGTTGTAAAGCTTTTCCATACGTGTCAGGTCGGTTTCTGCCTGACGTCCGTTCATTTCTGCCAGGCGGACACGGCTTTCGGCAGAGTTCAGTTGTCCCAGTTCGGGGATAACCTTTACTTTGGCTATGACTTCACCTTTCTTTACTTTCTCGCCTGCTTCTTTGTATACTTCGGCAATGATACCCGAAATCTGTGGCTTGATCTGTACCTCGTCGCGCGGTTCAATCTTTCCCGTTGCTACGGTAGTCTGTACCAGATTGGTGGTTTCTACTTTCTGAATGTCGTACTTCGTGTCTTTAGGCTGTGACTTCTGATACAGGAAAACGAATGTTCCTATAAATATCAGTGCGATGAGCACCAATATGCCTATTTTGATATACTTCTTCATATAAATTGGTTTATGTTTTTATTTCTTCATTACTAACAGCAGGTAAGCGTTTATTCGTCGCGTATTGCCTCTATCGGTTTGATAGCCATGGCGCGGTAAGCAGGAATCAGTCCTGCAAGCAGTCCCAGAACAACGAGTAGGATGCAAGCTCCGACAGCCTGCCAGAAACTGATAAGGAAATGTGCCGGAAGTCCCGGTTCTGAAGTGGCCGTTTCTACAATGTTGAGCAGGAAGACGGCAAACGATATGCCCGCCATACCGGCCAACGTAGTAAGTACCATACTTTCCAGCAGAATCTGTTGCAGAATGTCGTCGGGACGTGCACCGATGGCGCGGCGGATACCGATTTCAGTTGTCCGTTCCTTGACGGTTATCATCATGATATTGCTGACTCCGATGGCTCCGGCGAGCAGTGTACCCAGTCCTACGAGCCATCCCAGCATCCGGATGCCCGTAAACAGGTTGTCCATCATGCTGAACATTGCTTCCGCATTTACACGGATGACAGCCTGTTCGTCGTCGGGATGAATGGCGTGTGCCAGCTTGATAGTACGTTCCACATCCTTTTCCACCTGACTGATGGAATATCCTTTCTTGGCTGTATATCCCAGCATGTCGATTTGCTTGCCACGGTTATAGTTCTGCTGCATGGTGGTGAACGGGATAACCACCGAGGTTTCCGACTGTCCGTTGACCGACATGTTGCCTGTAGCCTCGTTTACGCCTACTACACGGTAATAGATGCCATTTATCTCGATGAATTGTCCGCACGGATTGTCTTTCTTGGGAAAGAGCGTTTCGTAGATACGCTTCCCGATGACGCATACCTTCCGGCGGTCGCGTATGTCGGTTTCGTTCAGCGAACGTCCCATACGGATAATCGGTTCTTCTATCTTGTCGTATTCCGGATAAAGTCCTTTCAGGGTTCCCGACAGCGTGTATTCCTCGCGTACGATATTTACTCCCCATTGTGCGATGGTGGCAGTCACCACGTCGATGCCTGGCACAGAGTTGCGTATGCGTTCCACATCCTGATTTTCCATGTTCCACCACCTTCCCTGCTGAAAACCCTTGTAGGCTTTCGAAGTCTTGTTTGTCGCCATAAAGCCGGAATTGGTGGCGAATCCCTGAAACTGGCGTGAAAGCATGTCCTGCATACCCTGAGCTCCGCCCATGAGGGCAACCAGCATGAATATTCCCCAAAAGATACCGAAGGCAGTAAGCACGCTTCGTGTCTTGTTACGTGTAATGGTAAGGAGGATTTCCTCCCAGGTGTCAAAATCTACTCTTCTCATGTCAGTCTGCTCTTAATGCTTCAATAGGACGGATACGGGCTGCCTTACGTGCCGGAAAGAGTCCGGCAAGCGTACCGGCAATTATCAGTGTGAGTGTGGCCTGAACAGCTATGCTGAGGTCTACTGTCGGGTTTTCGAAAACCGTTACGCTGAACACACCCGCATCGACGGTCTGTCTGCCTGCTATCTGATTCATATATTCTGTGACGGCAATGCCTGCCACCATGCCGATATAGCCGAAAAAAGTAGTGATGGCCACACTCTCCGAGATAATGAGCCACAGGATAGACATCGGTTTGGCTCCCAGAGCTTTCCGGATGCCGAATTCGTGGGTACGTTCGCGTACGGTGATAAGCATGATATTGCTTACCCCTACGATGCCGCTCAGCAGGGTGAATATACCGATTACCCAGATAGCTATGTGCAGCATACGGGCTGCCGATTCTTGCTGGAGATATTGAGTGAAGCGGTTCCACATCCAGATGGCACTCTGGTCGGTAGGATCGAAGTTTTTGTGGAGCCCCATGGCACGGCGGTAGCTCTGCTCGAATTTCTCATTGGTGACTTCGTCTGTCAGCCCTTGCGTAGTGAATGTCAGGTTGTCTATACTGTCGCCCTTGCCGTATACAAGCTGAAGTGTCGTGAAGGGAACAAGTGCCGAGGGCGAGAAACTGTTCTGGTCGGTGTAGATACCTATTACCTGATAGGCCACTCCTTGTACATCGATATACTTTCCTATCGCCTGGGTACGTGGAAACAGCATCTTGACAGTCTTTTCGTGCAGTACGATCATCTTCCGGCGTTCCTTCATGTCGCGGTCGTTGATGAAACGTCCCTGTTTCAGTTTTACAGCTTCCAGTTCCGTATAGTTGGGAAAGACGCCCTCCAGCGAAATGGAAACGTGTTCCTTGCCGAAGGTGAGGATGGCGTCGCTCTTGCTGATGCTGGCTCCGGTGGTGATGACTTTATCGGGAAAAGCCTCTGCGGTAAGCTGAAGATCGCTTTCGTTCAGCGAAAGTCTTCGGCCTTCTTTCAGTCCGTTGAACGGTTTCGATGTATATCCCGGATAAATTTTGATAGAGTTCATTTTCATGTTCTGCGATTGTCCCTCGAAAGCATGGATAAGTCCGTTTCCTGCCCCCAGCAATACAATCAGCATGAAAATTCCCCATGCTACGGAAAATCCCGTCAGTATGGTGCGCAGCTTGTTGCGCATGATGGTTCCGTATATTTCCTGTATCAAGTCGGTCATGGCTGGTTCTGTGTGCGTTTATTTCATAAATCCGTTCTTGCCGAAAGGAGATGCATTGTGGTCGATGTTGTCTTCTATCCGCTCTATCACTCCGTCTTTGATGTGGATGATTTTGTTGGTCTGGTTGGCTACTCCGCTTTCGTGTGTCACAACCACGATGGTCAGTCCTTCTTTGTCGTGCAGCTCCTTCAGGATGTTCATTACCTCTACCGACGTCTTGCTGTCGAGTGCACCCGTAGGTTCGTCGGCAAGGATAATCTGAGGCTTCGATATCAGTGCCCGGGCTATGGCCACACGCTGCTTCTGTCCGCCCGAAAGCTCGTTGGGCAGGTGGTGTGCCCATTCCTTCAGTCCCAGTTTGTCGAGATACTCCATAGCCAGTTCGTTTCGTTTCTTTCTGCCCACTCCCTGATAAAACAGCGGCAGTGCCACATTTTCCATGGCATTCTTAAACGAAATCAGGTTGAACGACTGAAAGATGAATCCGATCATGCGGTTCCGGTATTCCGCCGCACGGGTTTCGTTCAGATTTTTTATTAACACATCGTTCAGGTAATACTCGCCCGAATCGTAGTTGTCGAGAATTCCTAATATATTTAGTAAGGTAGACTTTCCCGATCCGGAGGCCCCCATAATAGAAACGAATTCACCTTTCTCGATGCGGAGATCTATGCCTTTCAGCACGTGTAGCGGTGCTCCGTTGTGATATGTCTTGTTGATGCCTTGTAAGCGTATCATGATTAAGATTGATTTGTGTCAGGTTACGTGTCGTTAGACGCGGCTAAGATATAAAAAGTTACACGAGGGTTGAATAAACTTATAAAAAAATTTGTTCGGTTTTCTCCGATTGCGTACATTTGCCACATATAACTAACCTTTAACAATTTAATGTCATGACAATAAATATGGAAAAACCCTACGTGGTGGGAATGGACATCGGTGGTACTAATACTGTTTTCGGAGTAGTAGATTCTCGTGGTAATGTATTGGCTTCCGATTCTGTAAAAACACAGCAGTACGCTGAAGTAAACGAATATGTAGACGCTGTATGCAAGAAGCTTCTTCCGTTGCTCCAGCAGTTTGGCGGTGCAGAAAAGATTAAAGGTATGGGAGTAGGTGCTCCTAACGGTAACTATTATAGTGGAACAATCGAATTTGCTCCGAACTTGCCATGGAAGGGAGTTATTCCTTTGGCTGCTATGTTCGAAGAACGTCTGGGTATTCCTACAGCACTTACAAACGATGCAAATGCGGCAGCTATCGGTGAAATGACATACGGTGCAGCACGCGGTCTGAAAGATTTCATCATGATTACATTGGGTACTGGTGTAGGTAGCGGTATCGTTATCAACGGTCAGCTGGTTTACGGTCACGATGGTTTTGCTGGTGAACTTGGCCATGTTGTTGTTGATCCGGCAGGACGTCAGTGCGGATGCGGACGTAAAGGCTGTCTGGAAACTTACTGCTCGGCTACAGGTGTGGCACGTACAGCTCGCGAATTCCTCGTTGCACGTTCTGAACCAAGCTTGTTGAGAAACATCCCGTCAGAAGAAATCCAGTCTAAAGATGTTTACGATGCAGCTGTAAAAGGCGATAAGCTGGCTTTGGAAATTTTCGAATTTACCGGTAAAGTTTTGGGTACTGCATTGGCTAACTTCGTTGCATTCTCTAGCCCTGAAGCAATCATTCTCTTCGGTGGTCTGGCTAAATCGGGTGACTATATTATGAAGCCTATCCAGAAAGCATTGGAAGAAAATGTATTGAATATCTATAAAGGAAAAACAAAATTGCTTCTTTCTCAGTTGAAAGATGCTGATGCTGCCGTACTGGGAGCTAGTGCTTTGGGATGGGAAGTAAGAGAATCATAAGATAGAATATTTTGTATTTTAGCATATTTGGGGTCCGGAAGTCGTGAGATTTCCGGGCTTTTTTTATGCTGATATATATAAAAAAACTTGCCCATGTTTTGTGATAAACGTGGGCAAGTTTTTTATTTTTTTGTACGTTTTTACTTGTCGATTCTGAACCAGTCAACATCTACCCAGCCGCCGTCGTTGGTCTTGATGGCCGGACGTGTGCAGAATGTACCTACTTTGGCACCTATCCATTTGCCTTCTTTCACCTGGAATTCTTTTCCGAACTTGTGGAATTTCTTTCCGTTGGTGCTGTAGCTCAACTGACATTTTACCACCAGGTCGTGTCCGCCTTCGCTCTTGCCGATCTTTTCACCCGTAGTAGTGATTTCGGCACGCAGGTAAATTTCATTACCTTTCAGCGGAAGGGTTTCGTTTACGGTTTCCTGGCCGCCACGATCGGCTTTCTTGCATTCTACCTGAGAGAGGACCAGTCCGTTTTCGGTATTTTCGAGCACGATACCTGCATAGTCCATACCCATAACTACCAGTCCTGTACGTTCGCCTTTGTACTTGGCGATAGGAGAGAACTTCATCTTCATGGTAGCGCTGAAGCTTGGAGCAGGGATTTTTTGCAGCAGCATGTTGGGCACATCCCACAGGCTCTTGTAGTTTTCGGGAACCGGATAAGAATAGAGGCGCAATACTCCATGTTCCTGATCGGCAAAGTACCATTTGTCGTTGATATTGGCATTCCATTGCCATTGCAGGCCCAGTTCGTTTGTATTGAACTCATCGCTTTCCTGCGGGGTACAGATAGGATATGTCTTTCCTACGTTCGGTTTTTTGTAAGTCAGTACAGGTTCGCCACAACCGTCGCCATCCTTGTCTTCACCGATTACAGGCCAGTCGTTTACCCATTTTACTGGTTGCAGGTGAACCAGACGTCCGGCTGCACCCACATCCTGGAAGTGCAGGAACCAGTCTTCTCCGCTTGGAGTATCTACCCAGCCTCCCTGATGAGGTCCGTTGACAGGGCTGTTGCCTTGTGCCAGCACGGTTTTCCATTCATACGGTCCGTATACGTTTTTCGAACGCAGTACGACCTGCCAGCCTGTAGGAACACCACCAGCCGGATGGAAGATATAATAATATCCGTTGCGCTTGTAGAACTTCGGTCCTTCGCAAGTTTCATGTGCCTCATGACCGTCGAAAACGATACGTGACGGACTGATGGTACGGGTAGCATCAGCACTCAGTTCGCATACGGCGATCACACTCTTCAGTCCGGCACGGCTTCCGGCATATGCGTGTGCCAGATATACCCGTCCGTCTTCGTCCCACAGCGGAGTAGTATCAATGATACCTTTGGCAGCCTTTACCAGTACCGGTTCGCACCACGGACCTTTTACGTCTTTAGCCTTTGTCATGAAGATACCCTGATCAGGATCTCCCCAGAATATATAGAATTCACCGTTGTGATGACGGATACACGGAGCCCATACACGGTTGCCATGCTGAGGCGTCACATCTGTATGAGGTGGAAGTGAAGCCGGAACGGCTGCGCTCACGATACTCCAGTTTACCAGATCTTTGGAGTGGAGAATCTGCAAAGCCGGCAGACATCCGAAGCTGGATGAGGTCATGTAGAAGTCATCGCCTACACGGCAAACATCGGGATCGGAGTAATCGGCATATAGTACCGGATTCTTGTATGTTCCGTCACCCTGGTCGGCAACCCATACCTTCGATACATAGTTTTGTGCCTGTACCGAGGGTACGAGGCAGCTTCCCAGTAAGATTGAGAATACGATTGATTTCATGGATTATGGTTATTTAGTTAATAAATTATTTTGTTCGCATTTGTGTGTTATTCACATCGTCTGACTTTTATAAAATACGTCCGGAGTGCCTGAAACCTCCATTCTCTTTGTCTTTTTTAACTTCTGTGTCCCGATGTGGTGTTTATGTTGTGACTATTTCTTGACGACTGTAATTTTGACCGGCTGTTCCAAAGCCTTTTTCCATTCCTGTACGTAGGCAAACCATTTTTTCTTGTCGGGATAACCGAAGGTTTCCTTGCACGAGGTGAATGATGTATAGTAGCGGAACGAACTTTTTCCGGGAGCGCTGATGGTATAAAGGAAGTTTTCCTTGTCGGATGTTTCTTTTACCACATACTTCTTGGGAATATAAGTAGCCAGTCCTACGGTTTCTTTTTTATATTTCACTGTATCGTTTACCGGCCAGTCTGTACCCCAGCTTGCAACCAGTCCGTTATGGTCGGAAAACATGTCGGCGTGTCCTGTAATGTTCTGCACACCGGTACAGAATACTTCCTTATCCAGCGGAGCATCGAACAGCACATCTACCTGTGCATCGCGGTGTCCGGCATACAGTGTATAGCGGTTTATCATGTTCAGTTCCTTGTTCTGATACTGCCAGCCCTTTACCTCTGCATCGACAATGGTACGTACCGGTCCTGAAGCCAGGATACGCTGTCCGCGTACGGCAACCGGTTTGATAAGTGTAGACTGTGTACCGTCCCATCCTCTCAGTGTTCCGGCTCCGCAGCTGCTGTTTACCTTGATGACATCATCGCCGAAGCCGCGCTTCAACTGTTCGTCGGTAGGGTAGAACTGACTTTCTTCCAGCTCCAGACCTTTGTGGAACTTACCGTACAGGTCGGTGGTCTGTTTCTCATTGAAATAAATGCGGTATGCTACCAGTTCACTTTCGAAAGCCGCTCCGTGGTGATGCTGTACGTTGTAAGTGTCCGAAGCACCGTCGGCATAGATAGCATATCCTTTGGCATATTTGTTTTTCTTGGAAGTGCGGAACAACATTTCGGCATACACACGTGCCGGATATGTTTTGTCGCTTTTTAGACTGGATAGTGTGACGTTGAGTGTCTTCTTGCCCGAAGCCGGCAGGTTGATGACAAAAGCCAGTTCGTCGGCACGGGTGTCACCGTTCATATCGTCGAGCTGTGAGGGAATTTCGTTTGTCCCGTCGAAAACAGTAGCCGACTTGACAGTAAATCCTGCTCCAAGGGAACTGAGATCGATAACGACAGGCTCGTCCACCTTTTCAGCGTTCCACGGATTTTCAACGATGACTTCTATTTTCTTTTCCTGACCTTGTGCCGATGCACTCAGTCCTCCTGCCAGCAGTGCCAGACAGATTGCAGAGAATGTTTTCATAATATATTCAGCATTTTATCGGTATCCGATAAGCTCCGGATATCAAAGAACTTGTCGGAGTAGTATATGATTTTATAATCGGAAGTTCCGAAAAGGAAGAAAGGATCTGTAAACATGAGAACCAAGCTTGCGTGACTTGAACCGGATGTTTACAGACCCTTCGTCGTTCTTATTTCTGATAACGGAAGGATTCGGGTTAGAATTTATACGATTCTGCCTGGTTTCCTACCTTTTTATATTGTTTGTCGCCTACAGTAACGTTTGTTACATTCTGCATTTTCAGGTTGTTTCCACCTTTAGTAGTAATGACTTTCACGTTTTTCAGTGTAGCTCCATCTGCACGGTTCAGTATTACGCCGTCTTTAGCATCCGACATGGTTACGTTTTCGATGTGGATATTCTTGATAGGCATTTCCGGCAAACCGTTGAACAAGATAGCACGTCCTACGTTCTTTGCTGTAACGTTTTTGATGAAAATGTCGCGGAAAGCAGGAGTTTCTTCTGTTACGGCAGGAATCTTTTGTTCTGTCGGGTTGTTGTAACCGTCGCCTTCACCCGGAGCATTTCCGCCATAGAACAAGTCGAAAATCAATCCTTCGTTCGGGATGTTAATCATGTTGATGTTGTTGATATGGATGTTTTCTACTACACCACCACGTCCGCGGGTACTCTTGAAACGCAAGCCGACATCAGTTCCCAGGAATGTACAGTTGTCTACGTAGATGTTCTTTACACCACCTGACATTTCGCTACCTACAACGAAACCTCCATGTCCGTGCAGAACTACGTTGTTGCGGATGATGACATTCTGGCAAGGTTCACCACGACGGCGTCCGTCTTCGTCCTTACCCGACTTGATACAGATACCATCGTCGCCGGCATCGAAGCTGCTGTTCTGAATCAGTGCACGGTTGCAAGACTCCAGGTCGAGTGCATCACCATTCTGTGAGTACCAGGGGTTAGATACGCTGATATTGTTGATGGTAATGTCTTCGCAAGAAAGCGGATGCAGACACCAGCTTGGAGAGTTCTTGAAGGTTACGCCTTCCAGCAACACCTTTTTACACTTGATAAAGCTCAGCAGAACCGGACGCAGCCAGTCGCGTATGCTGTTCCATTCTTCATCGGTATTGATTCCTTCGGGCACATTGAAGTTCTTGCATGCCATAGCTCCTTTGATAGAGCCTTCGCTCGGATACCAGATACGTCCTGATTCGTCGAGTACACCACCCGAAGCCACCAGCTTTTTCCATTGGTTGGCAGTCATTTTGTCTTTCTTTACCGGACGCCATGTATCACCGTTTCCGTCCATCACACCTTTTCCGGTAATGGCAACGTTTTCAGCGTTGAGAGCTGATATCGGTGACTGGCAGCGGCGTGTTTCCAGTCCTTCGAATGAAGTTTTGACGATAGGATACTGTGTGTGGTCGGCTGTAAACAGAACCAGTGCGTTTTCTTCCAGATATAAATTGATGTTGCTTTGCAGTACGATAGGACCGGTAAGCCACAGTCCCGCAGGTACGATAACCTTGCCGCCACCCTTTTCGGCTACAGCCTTGATAGCTTTGTCGAAAGCTTCTGTATTGAGCGTAATACCGTCGGCTACAGCACCGAATTCAGTAATAGAACGCGAATAATCGGGGAATACCGGCAGCTGAACCTTATTCATCTGAAATGGCAGTTCACTGTAGATGTTATCGGCTTCTGTTGCATTTTTTGCCGTTACACTGTTTGTGTAGCCCAGTGCAAAAGCTGCGATGCATACTGATAAAGCCCATTGTCTTAAGTTGCTAAATGTAATCATGAGCGCTAATATTTATGTTTATCTTGTTGTTCTTTTACTCTATATTAAATAAAGGTGAGGTTTTCTTGAATGTACTTATTATCCTTAGCGCCCGGCAACGTTCTTTCACAGAAGGTTGACAGGCAGGATAATAAAGACCTTTTTTTAACCTAATTTCTAACCTTAATAAATATTATGAAAAACCTCTTGTTGATGTTTACAAAATTAGCAGGTTCGCATGAAAACGATGTGAACATTTTGATTCAATAGGTGAAAAAAATGTGCAATCTTGTGTTTTTATATATGAAAAATTGACAAAAGATGCATTCTTTGGTATGCAGGGGGGAATATTGTTCATTTTTCATAGATTCATGCCTGAAAATGTCAGGATTAACAGAATTGTTTGTATCTTTGCCCCAAATTTATAATAAAAAAAGTATGAGTTATAATTTACTGAAAGGAAAAAGAGGTATTGTTTTTGGTGCTCTGAATGAACAGTCTATTGCATGGAAAGTTGCAGAAAAAGCTGTTGAAGAAGGAGCAGTGATCACTTTGTCCAATACTCCTGTTGCTGTCCGTATGGGAGAAGTTTCTGCATTGGCAGAAAAGCTGAATTGCGAAGTGATTCCGGCAGACGCTACAAGCGTAGAAGATTTGGAAAACGTTTTCAAGCGTTCAATGGAGGTATTGGGAGGTAAAATCGACTTTGTACTGCACTCTATAGGTATGTCACCTAACGTACGTAAGAAACGTACTTACGATGACCTTGACTATGATATGTTGAACAAAACGCTGGATATTTCAGCCGTTTCATTCCATAAGATGATTCAGTCGGCTAAAAAACTGAATGCTATCAACGAATACGGTTCTATCGTTGCACTGAGCTATGTAGCTGCACAGCGTACATTCTACGGTTACAACGATATGGCAGATGCGAAAGCTTTGCTTGAATCTATCGCACGTAGCTTCGGTTACATTTACGGACGCGAACATCACGTACGTATCAATACCATTTCACAGTCGCCTACCATGACTACTGCCGGATCGGGAGTAAAAGGTATGGATAAACTGTTCGACTTCGCCAACCGCATGTCGCCTCTGGGCAATGCTTCGGCTGACGAATGTGCTGACTACTGTATCGTAATGTTCTCTGACCTTACTCGTAAAGTTACTATGCAGAACCTGTTCCACGATGGAGGTTTCTCTAGCGTAGGTATGAGTCTTCGTGCTATGGCTACTTACGAAAAGGGTCTGGATGAATACAAAGACGAAAACGGAAATATTATCTACGGATAATATCTGACGGATAAACTGTTTACATGAGAAAATTTATATTCATATTACTAAGCATCGTCGTACTTGTTTCCTGTCATACAGGAGAGCAAGACGGCGATGTTTTGCTTAATAAGAATATAAAGGTTTTCCGTTACGACCGTCTGCAATTTGAGGCCACGGCAATGAACAGTTTCTCGGCATTGCAGAAAATGAGCCTCGACTGTCCGCGTGCTACCAAGATTCTGATAGAAGATGTGCTTATGCTGGGTACAGTAGACGAGCCGGCTATCAACGAACGCTTGTGTGAGTATTACTCGGACACTATTTTGCTCCGGCTGATGCAGGATGCAACCGAGAAGTTCAAAGATATGACTTCCCTTGAAAAGGGATTTACCGAAGGTTTTCACCGTTTGCGGGAAGAGATACCTTCATTTCCCATACCGGCAGTCTATTCGCAAATCTCAGCACTCAACCAGTCGGTAGTGGTGGGCGATAGCTTGCTGGGCTTCAGCATTGACAAGTACATGGGTGAAGACTATCCGCTTTATCGCCGGTATTATTACGACTATCAGCGCCGCTCGATGAATCCGGACCGGATACTTCCCGACTGTTTTACCTTCTATCTGCTTAGCTTATATCCGTTTGAATGGCGTCCGGGACACCGTTCGCTATACGATGTCATCATGCACCAGGGAAAAATACACTGGGTAGTGCGTAAGGTACTTAAGATGAAATCGAACGGAGCAATGCTGGGATATAGCAGTGAAGAAGAAGACTGGTGCAAGGAACATGAGAAGGAAATGTGGAAATGGATGAAAGAAAGGGGACATCTCACGAGTACAGACCCGATGCTGATTCGTGCATATACACATTCTGATCCGAGCATGGTACTCAACGGTGAGAAGATTCCGCCGGTAATAGGCTTATGGCTGGGAATGCAGCTTGTAGAAAAATACATGAAGCAACACTCTGACGTGAGTATTGCCACACTGCTGGAACGTACTGATTTCGGCAATCTGACTTTAGACTGAGCTACAAAAATATAGATTATAGACAATCATGGATACAGCATTATACTTGCTGCCGGTGACTCTTGGTGATACTCCGGTGGAAAAAGTCCTTCCTTCGTACAATAGAGAAATCATTCTGCAGATTCGTCATTTTATCGTAGAGGATGTGCGCTCGGCACGCCGCTTCCTGAAAAAAGTGGATCGGGATATCAATATCGACGAACTGACGTTTTATCCGTTGAACAAACATACGTCGCCCGAAGCTATCTCGGGTTATCTGAAACCGTTGCAGGAAGGAAATTCTATGGGAGTAATCTCGGAAGCTGGTTGTCCGGCCGTTGCCGATCCGGGAGCAGACGTTGTAGCTATCGCACAGCGCAAGAATCTGAAGGTGGTTCCTTTGGTGGGACCGTCGTCTATTATCCTGTCGGTCATGGGCTCGGGCTTCAACGGACAAAGTTTCGCTTTCCACGGTTATCTGCCTATCGAACCGGGAGAACGTCAGAAAAGATTGAAGGAACTGGAACAGCGGGTATACAGTGAGCATCAGACACAGCTTTTCATCGAAACACCTTACCGTAACAACAAGATGCTGGAGGATATCTTGAAAGCCTGCCGTCCGCAAACCAAACTTTGTGTGGCTGCCAATATTACCTGTGAGGGGGAATATATCAAAACCAAGACTGTTCAGGAATGGAAAGGTCATTTGCCCGACCTTTCAAAGATACCGTGCATATTTTTGATTTATAAATAAAAATACTATTCGGAAGCACCGAATGCCTTCCACATTTCTGCTGCCATCTGAAGTGTATCCAGTTCCGAAAGCAGGGAAGGACTGTATCTGCGTGCAGCGGTTTCGCTTATTTCATCGAAAGAAAAGAATCTGCCTCCGGTTATTTTCTGCAGGTCTGTTTCGTTCTGGAGAGGAAGAATGTACAACGATACGCGTTGCTGGTTGTCGGCATCGCATGATGTAGTTGTATATTTCAATATAAGGCGTGGGGTAGTATCTTTCGAAGCACATATCTTTTTGGCGATGCGTGCGGCGTATTCGGTGCTCTTTTCGATTGGTCCCTCAAAAGGACTTTCTACAGCAATATCCCACATGGGAGCGTTTTCGTATTTTTCGTCAGGACATCCGGTACGTTGTTTCAGGTAGATTTTTCCGTCGTGTACTACTGCAATGCGCACCAGACTATAACGGAAGTTTTCCTGAAGTGCGAGATGGATTCCTACTACATTGATGACCAGGCACAGCACATAGATAATAACCGGTATGCCGTACATCAGGAAGAAAGAACCGTCTTCCGAAAACAGATGTTCGATATGGTCTACAAAAAGCAGGATAGTAAGATGCAGTGATGAAAGTATTACGATGGTTTTTGCTTCCAGAACAAAAGAAAAACAGTTTCTCAGATGCAGCCGTTCTTGCAGTTCCTTGTACACCTCAGGAGCTGTGATATGGATGAATGCCACGATGAGCAGCAACAGCTCCAGTATGGGAGTAATGCTTCCGTATGGAATAAATTTGTAACCTGTAAACAGACGCAGTGCGAAGCAGGCTCCTATACCCACACTGCCCAGTAAGAGGAAAAAATTCAGATCCTTCAGGCGTACAATGCCGTATAACAGCAGACCGAGGCAGACTATAAAACCTATTCCCAGCACTATTGTATTTTGGAAAAAATGCAAACATATCAGTGTTGCTATGATAGGCAACAGTCCGAGCGATACTATCTTGTTTCTGTATTTTAATATAAGTTTCATCATCTGCCGTGGTCTTTTTTATAGGTGTAACAAGGTTCTTTTCCGAATTGTTCACTTATAGCGGATGTGTTTTTCGGCATGATAGGAAGAACGTACCAGCGGACCGCTTTCTACTGTGGCAAATCCTTTCTTTTCTCCGGTTTCCTTGTAGCGGGCAAATTGTTCGGGTGTGACATACTCGTGAACGGGATAATGTTTCCGGCTCGGCTGGAGATATTGTCCAATGGTGAGAATGCGGCAGCCGTTTGCCAGCAGGTCGTCCATAGTCTGTTCTACTTCTTCAGGAGTTTCTCCCAGTCCTACCATGATGCCCGACTTGGCCGTTATTCCACTTTCGGCTATCTGGCGGATGACCTCCAGACTTCGGTCGTAGGTTGCCACACTTCTTACCAGCGGGCTGATGCGGCGTACGGTTTCCATGTTGTGTGAAATAATATCAGGACGGGCGTCGGTTATCATGCGGATCAGTTCTTCCCTGCCTTGAAAGTCGGGGATGAGTGTTTCCAGTGTTGTATTCGGATTGACTTTTTTAATCGCTTTGATTGTGGCAGCCCAGTGAGCAGCTCCCAGATCAGGCAGGTCGTCGCGGTCTACCGAGGTGACAACGGCATGATCCAGTTTCATCAGACGGACCGATTCGGCTACCCGTTCAGGCTCCTGAGCGTCGAGCGGAAGCGGTTTCCCACTGAGGGTGTTACAGAATTTGCATGAGCGGGTACAGATAGCACCACCTATCATGAAAGTAGCCGTTCCTTTTCCCCAGCATTCGCCCAGATTCGGACAACGGCCGCTGCTGCATATCGTATGCAGTTTATGCGTATCGACAATGCGTTTTGTATCGGTATAGCGTGCATTGGTTCCGATAGTTATTTTCAGCCATTCAGGCTTTTTTACGTGTTCCATAGTATATTGGTCTAAGAATGAGAAATGAGGAATTAAAAACCGCCGCCTTGTATCGGCAGTAGAATTTTTAATTCCTCATGACTCTCAATGTATGATTATTAGTTTATTTCAGCTTTTCGATAAAGAAGTTGGCTACACGGTTCATCAGATGATTGCGTGTGTTGCCGCCGAAGATGCTGTGATTGCGGTTGGTATATACCTGCATGTCGAACTGTATGCCTGCCTGTACCAGTGCTTCACTGTATTCGGCGCAGTTCTGGTAGTGCACGTTGTCGTCGGCTGTTCCGTGTATCAGAAGCAGGTCGCCATGCAGTTTCGGAGCACGGAGGATAGCCGAACCGGCATTGTAACCGTCGCCGTTTTCCTTCGGTGTACGCATGAAGCGTTCAGTATATACTGTATCGTAGAAGCGCCAGTCGCTTGGAGCTGCAATCGCCACACCAGCCTTGAATACAGGTGTACCTTCACTCATCGACATCAGTGTATTGTAACCTCCGAAGCTCCATCCCCAGATACCGATGCGGTTTCCGTCGATGTAAGGCAGTGAGGACAGATATTTGGCAGCTTCTACCTGGTCGTGCGATTCTTTAACTCCCAGGAAGCAGTATGTACATTTTTCAAAGTCCACACCGCGTCCGCCTGTACCACGTCCGTCGACACATACCATGACAAAACCTTTGTCGCACATGTAAGCTTCGAACATGCCTCCATCACTGAAGCTTCCGATGCCCCATCTGTCGAGTACCTGCTGCGAACCCGGTCCGCTGTATTGGTGCATGATGACCGGATATTTCTTGCTTGGATCGAAGTTGGCAGGTTTCATCATCCAGCCGTTCAGCTCTACCCCTTCGGTTGTACGGAAACTGAAAAACTCTTTTTTCGGCATGTTCAGTGTAGCAACTTCCGATTTCAGTTTCGAGTTGTCCAATAGTGTAGTCAGCTCCTTACCCTTGTTATTGTTTATCGTTATCAGTGTAGGAGTGTCGATATTAGAGAAATTATTGATATAATACGACAGGTTGGTACTGAATATTGCCGAGTTGGTTCCCGTGCGGGTAGAAAGTTTGATAGTCTTTCCTTTGGCATCGGTCTTGTAGACAGCCGTACGCAACGGACTTTCCTCGTTGCTGGTATAATAGAACGTATTGGTTGGCTTATCCCATCCCAGAAAATCCTTCACTTCGAATTTACCTTTGGTAACTTGTTTGATCAGGTTTCCTCCGATAGTATACAAGTACAAGTGATTGTATCCGTCGCGTTCACTCATCATTACGATATTTTCCGGATAGAAAACAATGTCAGAATAAGCCTGTTCCTTGATGTACTGTTCGGCTTCGTCGCGTATAGTAAGCTTGCACAGTGCGCTTCTCGGGTTGGCCATATAGATGTCGAACCGGTTCTGGTGGCGGTTCAGTGTCATGATGGCAAGTTTTTCAGGATCGGAAGTAAACTTGATACGTGGAATGTATCCGTCTTCGTCGAGCGGCAAATCCATTTTACGTGTAACGTGGCTCTTGATATCGTATGTGTGCACACTGACTTTCGAATTCATTTCGCCGGCTTTCGGGTACTTGTATTCGTAAGCTCCCGGATAAGTGGCATACTGGCTCTTTTCGGGGGCCATACCTTTGTACCACGGGAAGCTGAACATGGGAACCTGACTCTCGTCGAAACGGATATAGGCAATCATTTTGCTGTCGGCACTGAAGTCGAAAGCGCGGTTGAAAGAGAACTCCTCTTCATATACCCAGTCGGGGATACCGTTCAGTACCTTATTGTATTCACCGTCCTTTGTAACCTGCGATTCGCTGTTGCCGAAAAGCAGCTTCACAAGGAAAATATTGTTGTTGCGTACAAAAGCAACCTGGAAGCCGTCGGGTGAAAACAGTGGAACCTGCTGAGGACCGTTTTTAGAAAGCGGTTCCATCTTGTTGTTTTTCACGTTGTATATGTAATACTCGGCAGTGAACGAATGACGGTAGATGGGTTTCGTGTCTGTCTGAATCAGAATCAGCTTTTCGTCGGGCGACATGATATAATCGTCGAACGACTTCACGGGGCAATCTCTTGCCGTAGTAACATCGAATATCGCTTCTACTTCCTTGCCCGTTTTGAACGAGTATTTCACGATACGTTTTTTGTCAGAACTCATCTGCGTGTAATGTTCTCCGTCCAGCATTGGTTTGATGCCGTAGATGCTTTGTGCACGGTAGGTTCCTTGTGCCACATCTTGCAGGCTGACCTTACGCTGTGCCTGTGCTCCGATAACGAAAGCCAGCAGGCAGAATAATGCAATCAGTTTTTTCATTGTGTAGATATGCTTGTTTTTATTATTATTCATACTTACCTGAAGCAAAGGTATAAAAAAATGCAATCCCCCTTTCGTGCGTTACATCGAAAAATGCCGATTGCAGATGTTTTCTCGTTTACTTCACACTTTTTAATAGCTTTGCCGAGGTTTTCGGTAAGGTTTAGGCAGGTAGTATATCATACGTCAGGAAAATACAGTAAGTTTTTATATGAAGTTTTAAAAAAACGTCGGGCAGTTTTCCATACCTTATCTTGATATTTTGCCGGACTTGTCCGGAAGAAAGCTTTCGTGATGCAATGGGAAAATTCGTTTTTCAGGATTTTTTTTAGTTATAAACTTTCTTATATCTTTGCCGTATCTAAAACGATATGAATTTGTATGGGGAAAAGTTTATTTCTAACGGTGATATATGCTGTGTGCAGCCTGTGTTACATGGCAGCGCAAGGACTTGTCAATGTGAAGCACTATTCGGTGAAGGACGGTATGTCGCAGAATACGGTGCAGGGAGTCTTGCAGGACAATGAGGGTTACATCTGGATGGCTACCTGGAACGGACTGGAAAAGTTTGATGGTTATTCCTTTAAAAACTATAAGACATATCCTACAGACAAGGTCAAGCTTCAGTATAACCGTCTGGTGAATCTGCAACTCGGAGGTAATCAGATGCTGGTGTGCCAGAGTTACGACAGAAGGGTGTATCTGTTCGATATACGCCGGGAGTGTTTTGAGGATGTATTTGTCTATCATCCGGAGGTAAAGTTGTGTACGGCTGCCTCGAAAATTATCACCCTTCCAAACGGAATGGTGTGGATTGTAGGTACGAATGGTGATTTGTGGCGTATCGATTGTTTCAGGTATAAAGACAAGGGAGGGCTGGTATACTTGCCTACCCATTCGGATGCGGAACGCAAACGATACGTGTTCACAGTCTCACTCGATATGCAGGGCAATGAGTGGGTGTTGACAGACAAAGGATATTTTGTATATGGCAATAACGCACTGAAAGGAAATGATGCTTATCGATATACCGCTAGTGTCGGCAAGCGATTTTTCGTGGCAGATAGTAGAAACAAGCTGATGGAATACCTTCCGGAAAAGGGACTGTCTGACGTACGTCTATCTCGTCCGGCAGAAAATATCCGGCAGATTTTTCCTCTTTCCGACGGATTGCTGGGTATATTGATGAAGAGAAGCTTTGCAGTTTATAATCCGGCAGACGGAAAGTCGGTTTCATTGTTACTCGACGAAACTCAGGAGGATTTTCAGCCGGTTTATATTTTTCAGGATTCGAAAAAGAATATATGGGTACAGAACAAGCTCAAGCATATAGTCAGGTTGGATCCGGAGTGCCGACAAGCTGAGTTTTTGGACTATCCCCGCCGGCAGGCAAGTGAAGATGAAGCCTGTTTTATCCATGAAGATGAGTATGGTCATATATGGGCGTATTCTAATAATGGCTTTTTCTCGTATTACAATCCTAAAAAGCATGTGTTTCAACAGAGCTATATGTTGAACGATGCTACCAAAACGATGTACGAAGGTATCAACCGGGTTTATTACATAGACAATCATAAAAATGTATGGATGGCTCAGGAAGGCGGAATTGACCGTATTGCTTTTCTGAATACAAATTTTGAGTATCTCAGCACGTCCAGTGCATTGGTCAGAGGCTTATACATCGATTCGCGCGGAAGAATCTGGGTGGCATCGAAGGACGGAATGGTGAAGGTGTACGATAAAGATTTCGGATATTGCGGAAACCTGAGTCCTGACGGCAGAATCGTAAAAGACGGTTCGGTGGTGTTTGGAGCTAACATTTATTCTTTCTTTGAAGATAGCCGTGGAAATTTCTGGATAGGAAGCCGCGGTAACGGATTGTTTGTTGGCAAACCTCGTGGAGAAGGGTATGTCTTTAAACACTATCAGATTGAGGAAAACAATCCGGACGGGATAAACTGTAATTCGGTTTATTCTATAGCACAAGACCGTTTCGGGCATATTTGGGTAGGAACATATGAGGGTGGATTGAATCTTGCCGTAGGTGAGCCGGAGAATCTGCACTTTATAAATGTTACCAACAAGCTGAAAAAAAATTATCCCACCGGAAAATGTATGCGTGTGCGCAGCGTCTGTCCGTTGTCGAATGATGTGATACTTGTGGGTACGACCGACGGATTGATTTCCTTCTCCTCGCAGTTTGACAATCCTGAGGATATTCATTTTTACTTGAATTATTGTGAACCGAACCGTGAGAACAGTTTGAGTGATAACGATGTGATGCATATACTGGAAACTTCCGACGGAGAAGTATACATTACTACCTTCAGTGGAGGAATCAGTCAGGTGGAACTGGGAGGACTGTTGTCCGACAAGATTGACTTTTTCCATTACAATAAGAAAAACGGTCTGCCTTCGGACATAGCCTTTGCCATGGTAGAGGATAACAAACGCAGACTGTGGATTATGTTCGAGAATATTATCTGTAAGTTCTCTCCGGAAAAGCCTGATTTCGAAGTGTATGACCACTTTAATGTCAACTCCAATTTAATTCTTTCCGAAGTACCTCCGGTGGTAGACCGTTCGGGTAACATGTATGTAGGCTGCAATGAAGGAGCGTTACGCATCGATCTGGAACAGTTGAAAAAGACTGCTTATGCACCGAACATAGCCTTTACAAGTTTCAACATTCAGAAACGAGGAGGAATCTCAGTCAGAAACTCACTGGTAAACGATACGTTGACACTGGAACCCGATGAACGTAACATTACGGTTTCGTTTGCTGCACTCGATTTTACCAAGCCTGCTTATCTGGAATATGCTTATCGGATAAAGAATTTGAGTGATGAATGGACATATATCGGAAAGAACCGTTCGGTAAGCCTTGTAAATCTGTCGGCAGGAGATTTTGATCTGGAAGTGAAATCGAACAACAGCGACGGAGTATGGTCGGACAATATCAAGGTATTGCATATTCATGTGAAACCTACTTTCTGGGAAACAGGTTGGGCATGGGTCTTGTACGTTATCTTGTTCCTGCTGACTCTGGCCCTGGTTTCGGGTATTGTAGTGTATATATGGGGGTTGCGTAAAAAAATCGGTTTCGAGAAACAGCTTACAAATATGAAACTTCGTTTCTTTACTGATATATCGCACGAACTCCGTACTCCGCTTACGCTTATCGAAGGTCCGATTGAAGAAGTACTTGAACAGGAAAAGCTTTCACCCGAAGGACTGGAGAACATGCAGGTGGCCAAGCGTAATACAGAACGTATGCTTCAGCTCATCAATCAGCTGCTCGACTTCCGTAAGATCCAGAACAATAAGATGAAGCTTTATATAGAGCTGGTCGACATCGTATCTTTGGCCCACAAGGCATACTCCGATTTCGTAGGCATGGCACATCAGTCGGAGATAGATTTCCGTTTTGTCGCACCTCAGGAAGAAATCAAGATTTATACAGATGTAGATAAGGTAGAGAAGGTGGTGTTCAATCTGCTTTCGAATGCTTTCAAATATACTCCCAAGGGAAAATCTATTTCGCTTATCGTCGAGATGCAGGCGGATAATGTACTGATCCGGGTAAAAGATGAGGGAAAAGGCATCGATATCGGAAAGCTGAGCAAGCTGTTCGACCGTTTTGAAACACTTGGAAGCGAACGCTCGGCGGTTTCTACAGGAATAGGACTTTCGCTGGTACACAATCTGGTAGAGATGATGCACGGCAAGATTGAAGTTGATACGGCGTTGGGACAAGGAAGTACTTTTACTGTTTCATTGCCTTTGAGGGCTGAGGCTTATCGCAATGACCAGAATGTAGAGTTTATATTGGATGACGGCAGCCGGGATGTTTCTTCCGAAGTTCAGATGCCCGAAGAACTGGAAGATCAGAAGGATATAACGATATTGGTTGTAGAAGATAATGATGAGCTGCGTCACTTCATTGTTCATATCCTTCAGAAAGAATATCGTGTACTGGAGGCTCCGAACGGACGAATCGGACTGGAAAAAGTTCTGGCAGAAATGCCCGATGTAGTGGTTAGTGATGTCATGATGCCTGAAATGGATGGTATTGAACTGCTGAATGCTGTTAAGACAAACCATAATGTCTGTCATATTCCGGTTATTATCTTGTCGGCAAAGGCTTCGCTGGACGATCGTATAAAGGGACTGGAGTATGGTGCCGACGGATATATTACGAAGCCGTTCAGTTCTGCTTATTTACGTGCACGTCTGAAATCGGTATTGTTGCAGCGCACTCACCTGAAAGATTTCCTGCTGGCAGGACGTAGTCTGGACGAGGTGACCGTAACGGCAACTGAAGAAAAGCAGGAACACCGGCTGGAGGATCTGTCGCCTTCACTTCCGCAAATCACTCATTTTGATGAAGAATTTATTAAGAATATCATACAGAGTGTAGAAGATAACCTGAATAATCCGGACTTTAAGATAGAGGATCTTGCCGACTCGATGGGAATGGGACGTTCGATGTTCTATCGGAAGATAAAATCGATTCTGAGTGTTTCACCGATTGACTTTGTGAAAGATATGCGTGTGAAACGTTCGGTGCAGCTACTGGAGTCGGGAGAATATACGGTATCGGAAGTTGCCTATATGTGTGGTTTTTCTTCTCCCCAGTATTTCAGTCGTGTATTCAAGGCTGCAATGGGATGTACGCCTACGGAATATAAGGAAAATCATTCCACGAAATAATTACATTTCGTGGAATGGTTCTCCGTTTACAGTTACATTTTCGAAACGGATATTTTCAGCTCCTGTTACTTTGTTGATTTCCGGCTTTTCTACTCCTTCGAATGAGCAGTCTTTCAGGTAGATGTTGCGTATCTGAGATTTATCGTCAAATCCGTCAAGATGAAGCACATATTGGCTTTTCTTGCTGGTAATATTTTCCAGGTGGATATTCTCGAAGAGAGGCAGATACGGACCTTCGTCTACATGCCAGTATTTTTGCTCTATACCCAGAATAGATTGTTTACATTCGCCTACGGTGATATTCCGTACAAAGACGTTTGCTACGTTTCCACCACGCATAGGGTTGGACTTGATACGGATAATACGGTCCAGTTCGGGGCTGTCCATCTGGCAGTTCTCTACCCATACATTATGGCATCCTCCGGTTATTTCGCTTCCTATGGCTACTCCTGCATGTCCGTCCTTCATGCGACATTCACGTACGATGATGTTTTTACAGGGAATGTTCCAGTAGCGACCGTCTTCATCGCGTCCCGATTTTATGGCTATGCAGTCGTCGCCCGTGTCAAAGTCGCAGTCTTCTATCAGCACGTTTTCGCACGATTCCGGATCGCATCCGTCATTGTTCGGACCGTGGCTTTGCATTTTCACACCTTTTATGGTTACGTTTTCCGACAGCAGCGGATGGATAAGCCAGAACGGAGAACGGTTGATGGTGAATCCTTCCAGCAGAATGTTCTTGCATTTATATAAATTGATGAACTGCGGGCGGATGCCGTTCGCTTTTTCAAAGACGCGTTCTTTTACGGGGATAGAATCTTCTTTCATCTGGTATAGCAAGGTCTTTTCGTTGACCGTTTCTCCGTTTTTTGCCTTAATGCCACGGATGCGCTGTTCTGCAAACCAGTTGTCTGTACTAGCCTGTCCGTCTAGCTTCCCCTTTCCGGTAATGGCAATATTGTTTTCTCCGTATGCATAAATCAGCGGAGATATGTTATGGCAGTCGATGCCTTCTATACGTGTAAGTACGGTTTCGAACAGATTGTAGTCGGTTGTAAATTTCAGAATGGTACTGTCCGACAGGTGAAGGTTGACGTTCGATTTCAGGCGGATAGGAGCCGTGAGAAACTCTCCGTCGGGAACGAGTACGGTTCCTCCTCCTTGTGAAGAGCAGGCTTCGATGGCCCGATTAATCGCATCGGTGTATAGTGAATCTTTTCCGTTGTAATAATCGGTTATCACATACGTTTTGTCGGGAAAAGTTGGAGGAGAAATCTGGTTGTACACCTTTTCCATCTCCTTCCATGAACACGGTTCTGATGTCTGGCAGGATATACATGCAGCGGCTGTCAGCAGTAAACCGCTTAAAATTGAAGTTTTCAGGATACGCATAAGATACAATTTTGAGTGTTGTTCACAAAAATAGCCCGTATACCCAAAAGCCTTGTATAGTATTTATGCAATTCGTTGTACAATTTCTCTGCGAGGTATATTTATGTACGATTGACTAATGTTTGTACATCATAAATCAATTTGTGCAACTCCGTATACTCGCCTTTCCCTAAATTTGCTTCCGAAACAAGTTCTAAATTACTTAACATTTAATATTATGAACAGAAATTTTAAAAGAATCCTCTTCAGTGCATGTCTGCTTGCTGCTTTGGGAGGAACAGCATGTTCGGATGATACACCAGAACAGCCTGCTGGTGGAGGTACAGAGAGTGGAGAAACCGAGGAACCTGGAGGTGAAGATAATCCTGATGGACCTTTGCAGATGGATCCGGTAGAGTTTGCTGCATTTCCGGGTGCAGAAGGGTATGGAAAGAATACCGTAGGCGGACGAGGAGGAAAGGTTTATCACGTGACCAGTCTGGACGACGATGCCAACAATCCGGCAGAAGGAACATTACGCTGGGTATTGAAACAGAAAGGTGCAAAGACTGTTGTATTTGATGTTGCAGGAACCATTCATCTGAAAGCCGACTTAAAAACCAATAACGATAATCTGACTATTGCCGGACAGACTTCTCCGGGGGGTATTTGTCTTGCCGATTATGCTTTTGTCATCAATTCGAATGAAGTAATCATCCGTTTCCTTCGTTTCCGTCCCGGAGATGACAGTGGAAAAGAACCCGACGGACTGGGAGGTATGGATAAAAAGAATATTATCATAGACCATTGTTCAGTGAGCTGGAGTGTGGATGAATGTCTCTCGGTGTACGGTATGGAGAACTCTACCGTGCAGTGGTGCATCGCGGCTCAGGCACTTCGTGTATCGGTTCATGGCAAGGGTACACATTGCTACGGAGGAAACTGGGGTGGAAACAAAGCTTCCTATCACCATAACCTGATAGCACATTGCGAAAGCCGTGTTCCTCGTCTGGGCCCGCGCGCCAGCACACAGCTTAATGAGTATGTCGATATCCGGAATAATGTATTCTATAACTGGGCAGGAGAGGGCTGTTACGGAGCCGAAAATCAGAATATAAATATTGTAGACAATTATTATAAACCGGGACCGGCTACTAATTCGGGTAAGGAAACAGACCGTATCCGTTACCGTATAGCCAAGATTGGTGTTCGTACTCTCGATTATGTGACTGAAGAAGATGGCTCTTACAACGACTGGTATCCTTCCTTGCATAAATGGGGAACTTTCTATGTAACGGGAAACGTGGTGGAAGGACACGATGATGTTACGGCAGACAACTGGACAAAAGGTATTTACGCACAGCAGGAAAACGGCAGTAAGGTAGATAATCTGTGGACTGAAGAAACCATGAAGGCTATCCGTAAGGAGTCGCCGGTAGTCGATTCGGTAATGACAACCGAGCATTCGGCACAGGAAGCTTATCAGGCGGTATTGAACTACGCTGGAGCCTGCAATTATCGGGATGCAATCGACGAGCTTGTCCTTTCGGATGTCAAAGAAGGAAAAGCTACGTGTACGGCTTCAGGAAATAAGCCTGGATACATCAACGAACCTGAAGATGTATTGCAGGCATTGTCCGAACTGGGTGACAATCCTTATCCGGAACTTGCGAAAGATACCTCGCGTGATGTGACCGATACAGACGGCGACGGTATGCCTGATGCTTTTGAAACGGCATACGGGCTCGATGCCAATAATCCGGATGACGGAAATGCGAATACACTCGATCCGGCTGGAAAATATACAAATCTTGAAATGTATCTGCATAGTCTGGTGCAGGATATTATAAAGAAACAACAGCAGTAATTTCTGGAAATAGTTGTTGATTAAGGCATGGCGTTATTGGTTGCTGTACGATTTATCGTCCGGCTGCTGATGGCGCCATTGCTTTGTCTTGAAAAATAGTCCGTATGTCATGCAATATTTATTCATATCGCCGGTTTGCCTAAATAGTATACATTGTTTACTTAAATAATGCACGCCTTTTCTTCAGGGGTATCTTATTTTTGCGTTATCGAAAACAGCAGGAATAAAATCTGATAGTTATGAAACATCCGTTATTTTTATTAATCTTATTATTGTTTTTCCCAACTGGAACGATGATTGCAGCTGACGGTGGAACTGCTCTTCCGGCTTTTCCAGGAGCTGAAGGATTCGGAAGATACACTGTCGGAGGAAGAGGGGGTAAGGTATATCATGTTACCACACTCGAAGATGGAGAGCAGGAAGGAACTCTCCGATATGCTGTAAATAAGAAAGGGGCACGTACCGTGGTGTTCGATGTTTCGGGTAACATTTTTCTGAACCGTCCCCTGCAAATAGTGAACGATAGCCTGACCATTGCCGGACAGACAGCTCCGGGACGTGGAGTATGTATTGCGCGTTATCCGGTAACTATCAAGGCAGACGATGTTATAATCCGTTATGTACGCTTTCGGGTTGGCAACGAAAACAAGGGAGAACCCGACGGACTTGGAGCTACCGATCATCGCAATATCATTGTAGACCATTGCTCCATCAGCTGGTCGGTAGACGAAACTTGCTCTGTATATGGAAATGAGAATACTACCGTACAATGGTGTATCATCTCAGAAAGTCTGAATAACGGAGGGCATGCCAAGGGAGCGCACGGATATGGCGGTATAGTAGGAGGAGATCATGCCTCGTTCCATCATAATCTCATGGCACATCATGTGAGTAGAGTTCCGCGTATGGGACCTCGTCCGGGAACACAGACCAGAGAGTATGTGGATATTCGTAACAATGTGTACTACAACTGGGCTGGCAATGGCTGCTATGGAGGCGAAGGAATGAAAGTCAATATCGTGAATAATTATTATAAACCCGGTCCTGCCACACCTCATAATAAGGTGCGTTATCGGATTGCTTCTGTCGGTGTGCGTTCTAAAAAATATTGTTATAACAAGAAAGGGGAGCCCAATATCTGGCATCCCATGCTGCATGTGTGGGGAAAGTTTTATGTGGATGGTAATGTAGTAGAAGGCTTTCCCGAAGTTTCAGCCGATAACTGGACGAAAGGTATATACGAACAGCTCGATACGGCAAGTGCCGACGGATACTTTTCTTCCGTCACACGCGATACGATACGGCTGAAAGCTCCATTGGAAACAGGTATTGTTACCACACATACAGCTGCCGAAGCCTTCGAGAAAGTGCTGGCTTCAGCCGGATGTTCCAAATGGAGAGATGAAATCGATGAGCGGATTGTAAGAGAAACTCGTACCGGTACGGCAACTTATATGGGAAGCATTGATAAAAAGGCTGCCAGTTCGCCTGGCATAATCGACTTGCCCGAGGATGTCATGCCTGAAGGAGCTTCATCGCCATGGGTAGACCTTTCCGGTGGAAATACCGATTTGCAGGCTCTTCTGGATACTGATGGTGACGGTATGCCCGATGTGTGGGAAAGAAAACACGGACTGGATCCCGAGAATCCGGCAGATGGACCAGCAGTAACGTTAAGTCGTGAAGGATATACCAATCTGGAAGTCTATCTGAATGAAGGCTTATAATCGGATATAAGATATGAAACAATAGATGTGAATATATATAAGGTGGGCGCTTTTTATTTGTTGGGGTGTATATGATGAATATCGTTTAATTTAATTGAAAATCAACACAGTACACAATCTCTATATAATTTGGAAGGCAAACTGATATGCTTATGAAAATGTAATGACAGAAAGGTTTAAGCACCCCGTTGATAGTGTCGGATACGACAGAAAATTTTGTACCACAGCCCGTTAAAGGATGCCTTCATAATCCTTTGCGCTTCTTGGAATTTCTCTGGAAATACAGGAGCGCGAAGGATTTTTTTTTGAAAAATACGGGCAGAAGTTCTGTAAAACATCAGCATTTTTTTGGGAAAACATGAGCATCTTTTAGAAGAAACATCAGCATGTTTTGGGATAAGGTTTCAATGTCTTTTATGGTAACTTATTTAGTCTTTCAGATAATTTAATTAAAATCTGTGCAGCATTTAAGTGAAAATTTCTTTTCTTTATAGAACAATGTTATGTGAAACCAAACTATATGCGATATGAAGAAAGTACATTTGATGAGCTGGCTGATACTGTTTTTCAGTTTGTTTTCATCTGTATTGCAGGCACAGAGTTATAATGAACTTTGGAAAGAAGTAGAAGCAGCCCAAAAGAAGGACTTGCCGAAAACGGTTATTGGTGTAGTTGATAAAATATACACTAAAGCAAAGAGTGAAAAGAACATCCCTCAGATGATGAAGGCCTATATTGTGCGTGCTGAATCACGCATCCAGCTTACCCCGGACAGTGCACAGGCAGAGTACGATGGTATTCGGAAATGGGCAGAAAGCGAAACAGATAGGGTGGGGTGTGCCGCACTGAATCATGTAATGGGTAGCCTGATACTGGATAATCAGCAGTTGGGCACGGAAGATGATGCAATACGGTATTTCCGTCTTTCGCTGAAAGACAGAGAGGTACTGGGTAAGGCTTCTGCCAAGGATTTCCGTCCGATGACAACTTCCGGCGAGCTGAGTGAAAAGTATCTGGATGATAATATGTTCGACTTGCTTTCCCGGCAGGCAATTGAACGTTTGTCTATTTATCGTTTTAATTCCGACAGACTGAAATGTGTGTCGGAAGCATTGTCACTGTACGACGGACTGATTGCTTTCTACGGTGAAAGCAATCGTCAGGCAGCTTTACTGACTAAGGAAGCCCGTTTGTTGTACTGCTGGGAAGGGGCGGGAAGTAGCATCGTACGTGAAGCGCTGACACCGGAGCAGGTAGCGGAGGAATTGCGTAAGCTGGCAGAAGAATACAAGGATCTGCCTGTCTGTGCCGATGTATATGTAAAGCTGGCCTATGTCTATCGTATGAACAATGAACTGCTTAAGTCGGTTGAGGCGGCACGAGAAGGAATTGAAAAATATCCTAAGCACGAATGGGTGTCTCAGTTGCGTTCATACATTGATTTTGCCTCCAGTCCGTATCTTTCAATGAATATTCCTTTTGTATATCCCAACTATGAAGCGGATATGAACCTGACGTATGCCAATCTGAAAGGAGTGTCTTTCGAATTGTATCGTCTGAATATATCTCCTGCTTCTTCATTGATTCGCGGCAATCTGAAGGAAGAAACGTTGATACAGAATTACGGTACAAAAGTGGCTTCACGTTACTACGCCTTGCCTTCTACCCCCGATTACGAGAAGCGTGATACGGTATTGCATTATACATTGCCCGAAGCGGGAATTTACATGTTAAAGCAAATTCCTCAAGGGAGTGCGAAAGGTATTGATTATTCGTTGTTGTTTGTTTCTCCTTATCAGTGCATCAGTATTCCTGTGTCAGAGGGACGCAAGGAGTTTGTTGCTGTAGATAAACTGACGGGCAGACCAGTTCCGGGTGCAGAAGTGGTAACGTATCGGTTGAACGGAAATGAATACAATGTACTTCAGGTATATAAGACCGATGGTAAAGGCAGTGTTACGGTAGATGTTCCCCGTTCGGGCAGGATTTATTACAATGTCCGTATGGCAGGAAATGATTTCACTGCTATTTCAAGTATAGGAGGAAATGCTTCGTTTGTCAGAGAAACAGTGCAGGGATGGAAGAAGAAGGTAAATCTGTTTACCGACCGTTCGTTGTATCGTCCGGGGCAGAAAGTATATGTTTCCGGTATGGTTTACGAACAGAACGGTGATTCTCTTCGTGTGATAAAGGGCGAAAAAAGTTCTCTGAAACTGTATTCTTCCGAGCGTAATGTAGCCGAATATACCGTATCGACAGACGACTTTGGCGTATTGTCGGGTGAATTTGTGCTGCCACAGAACCTGCTTCCCGGTACTTATTATGTGTCGATGGATGGAGCTTCTGCCATTATCAAGGTAGAGGAATACAAGCGTCCTACTTTCGATGTGGTCTTTACTCCGTACGAAGATACATATAATATGGGCGATTCCATTGTGGTGAAAGGAGAAGCAAAGACATTTGCCGGAGCACCAGTCCGCATGGCAAAGGTAAAATATACGATATCCCGTTCGGAATATATGTGGTTCCGTATGGGAGGTATGAATAAAGTAGAGTTGGATAACGGTGAGGTGCAGACGGATGCTGATGGAAATTTTAGTGTCCGTGTGGTGCTTACTGCCCCGGAAACAACCGGAAGGGATATGCTGGAGCACCGTTATTATGTATATGAAGTACAGGCAGAGGTAACTGATGGAGCGGCCGAAACACAGACAAACACTTTGTCACTTCCGGTGGGTAAGCAGTCGTTGGGCTTGCAGATACGCGGACTGTCGGGTATGGTCATGCGTGAGAAACAGGAAAAGGTGCAGTTTATGGCATTGAATCTGAATGGAACTCCTGTACAGACGGAGGTCGCTTACCGTGTGTTTGCATTGGATAAAGCGGGCAAGAAAGCCGGATTGCAACTGGAAGGCAAGGCGGAAGCTCAACGTTCGTTTGTTCCTTCCGAATTGCTTGCATTGCCTTCGGGCAGATATCGCATTGAAATTTCTGCAACGGATGCGCAGGGACGAGTATGTACGGCAGAGCAAGATTTTACATTGTTCTCGCGTCTGGATACACGCCTCCCGTATCCTGCTGTCGACTGGTTCTATCAGGATGGAACCGAGTTTAACGAATCGGCTCCGGCAACCTTGTATGTGGGAACCAGTGAAAAGAATGTGTATCTGCTGGTCGATGTGTACAGTGGAAGCAAACGGATAGATTCTCAGCGATTGACACTGAATGATGAAATCATGAAATTCAGTTATCCGTATCGGGAGGTGTATAGCGATGGTATTACCGTAAACTTTGCTTTCATGCGGAACGGCAGCCTGTATAGCAAGCAGGCGACAATCATCCGGCCGGAACCGGAAAAGAAACTGACATTGAAGTGGGAAACTTTCAGAGATAAGTTGCAGCCGGGCAATAAGGAAGAATGGAGCATGCATATTACAGATGCGGCCGGGAATCCGGTAAAAGCTAATGTGATGGCATCGCTTTACGATGCTTCGCTCGATAAGCTGTACCAGCACGACTGGCGTTTTAATCTGTGGTTCTCTCGTCCTGTTCCATGGATTTATGCAGGTATGTTGTCGGTAAACCAGGGAATCGGCATGTTTGCAGGTTTTCCATACGTAAGGACGTACACTGGACTGAATCTGCTGAATGGTGAGTATAGTTCTTTGCTGGTCTTTTCCGGAAATGTTTATATGCGAGGCATCAATCTGGCTGGCACATCAACCCGTATTCTGGCGAAACACGATGCCGGAAATGCCGTAGAGGTGAAATATCAGCCTGTCATGACTGTTGAGGAATCGGCGGTAGTCGCCTCTCCGGATATTGTATCGTCTGGCTTTAAAAAAGAAAGCGGCAGTGCTGGTGTAGAAGAAGTCTTGCAGATTGTAGAAAATGATGCAGCTGTCGAAGGAACAGATGGTAAAGAAACGATGATTCCGGTGCGTGAGAACTTTGCCGAAACAGCCTTTTTCTATCCGAATTTGCGGACTGATTCACTGGGTAGGGTAAGTATCGTCTTTACCGTACCGGATGCATTGACCGAATGGAAGTTCACAGGACTGGCGCATACACAGGATGTCGATTACGGCATGCTGACGCAGACCGTGAAGACAAGCAAGCCGTTTATGGTGCAGCCTAATATGCCGCGTTTTGTTCGCAAAGGTGACCGAACCGTTATTGCTGCTTCGCTGGTCAATCTGTCGATGGATAAGATTGAAGGGAATGCCGGTATCAAATTATACGATCCGGTGACAGAAGAAGTGGTTTACGACTATCAGCAACCGTTCAGTGTGGCAGAAGGAACAACGGGAGTCGTACGGTTTGACTGCCAGATTCCTGATAAATATGATATGCTGGTATGCCGGATTACGGCCGAGGCTGGAGAATATAGCGACGGTGAACAGCATTACTTGCCGGTACTGACCGACAAGCAGTGGATGACGGAAACCATTCCTGTCCAATTGAATGGAGAAAGCATGACGGAAGTCGGAACCGAAGACTTGTTCAACAAGCAGAGCAAAACGGCTACCGAACGACGGCTGACAGTGGAGCTGACTGCAAATCCCGACTGGTATGCTGTTCAGGCGCTGCCTGTTATCGGCAATCCGGCAGAAGAAGATGCATTGTCGTGGGCAACTGCCTATTATGCCAATTCACTTGCTGAGGCTATTGTAAAGGCAAATCCCCGCATCAAACAGGTGTTTGATACCTGGATTGCTCAGGGAGGAAGTAAAGAAACGCTTTTGAGTAATCTCGAACGTAATCAGGATTTGAAGAATCTGTTGCTGGAAGAAACTCCGTGGCTTTCCGAAGCAATTGAGGAAGGCGAACAGAAACGGCGTATAGCCTTGTTGTTCGATCTGAATTCGATGGACAACCGCCTGCGTACTTCGGTAGAACGTTTGCAAGAGTTGCAATTGTCTGACGGCTCATGGAGCTGGTATAGAGGCATGACAGGTAGCCGCTATATTACAACGCAGATAGTGGAGATGCTGGCACGTTTGCAACACATGAACGTGACGCTCGACGGAAAGGTCGCTCCGATGTATACACAGGCTTTGCGCTATTTGCAGAACGCAGTGAAAGAAGATTATGAAATGATGAAGAAGGCGGAAAAGGAAGGTGCGAAAAACCTTGTTCCCAACGGGCAGGTGGTACACTATCTGTATGTTTGTGCCCTCGACGGGCAGGCTGCTTCGTTGGCAGATAAACAGATAAATGCCTATATGACGGATAAGCTGGAAAACCGTTCGGCCGACTATTCTATCGGTGAGAAGGCGATGATTGCTCTCATTATGCAGGCTGATGGCAGAAAGCGTCAGGCTCAGGAACTGGTTCAGTCTGTTAAGGAGTATACGGTAAGCACGCCGCAACTGGGAGTCTATTTCGATACACCGAAAGCGCCTTATTCATGGAGCAATTACAGAATCCCTGCACAGGTAGCTGCTATGGAAGCTATCAGGCAGATTGCTCCCGATGCGGATATGCTGGCCGGTATGAAGCTTTGGCTGCTCAAACAGAAGCAGGTTCAGGTATGGGAAAGCGGTATTGCAACAGCAGATGCGGTGTATGCTTTCTTGAATGGCTCCGGTAAGCAGTTGCAGGTGAATGGAAAGATGAAGGCTGTAGCCGGCAATATTGAGGTACGTACTCCGGACGATGCTTTAGGATATACCCGAAAGACGCTGACCGGAACAGATACTCGTGTGGAACGTGTTGTCGTGTCGAAGTCGGGAACCGGTATAGGCTGGGGAGCTGTATATGCGCAGTATCTGGAGGATATGGATAAGGTACTTCCGGCAAAAGGTAACGGCGTTTCAATAGTACGTGAGTATTGGCTCGACGGTAAGCAGGTTTCGCGGAAGACTGCCTTGCATGCTGGAGATAAACTGACTGTACGACTGACGGTAAAGGCTGATCGCGACATGGACTTTATCCGGATAAAGGATGAGCGTGCGGCATGTATGGAACCGGAAAACCAGTTGTCCGGCTATCATTGGAACAACGGTCTGGGATATTATCAGGTGAACCGGGATGCTTCTACCGAACTCTTTATCGACCGGATGCCGAAGGGTACATATACGCTGGAGTATGAAGTCTATTTAGACCGTGCGGGAAATTATCAGGCTGGTGTGGCAACCATCCAGTCGGTTTATGCTCCCGAGTTCAGCGGACACACAGGAGGACAATCTCTGACAGTAGAATAATTCATTAGAAAACAGTACAGGCTGATGTATTTTCCGGTATGGAAAAATCTGCATCAGCCTGTATTTCTTTTTACCGCTGTATCGGCAAATTTATATTAATTCACCACCAACCTTTGTTCGTCTTTGATTTTCTCTTTATCTTTGTTCACTCTAAACAAGTAACACACTGAAAGATGAAACGCATTTTATTTCTATTCAATATATTGTTTGCCGTAGTTTTGGTTGCTCAGGCACAGCCGAAAATAACATTCGACAAGAATGTGCAGGAGTTGGGATATGTGCTTTGGCGCAATCCGGTGACCATTACTTATAATTTCACGAATACGGGTGACAAACCGCTGGTTATTTCGAAAGTAACTTCTTCCTGCGGCTGTACGGAGGTCGACTGGACTAAGTCTCCGATACCTGCCGGTGGGAAAGGTACGGTAACAGCCGTTTTCGACGCAGAGGCTATCGGACATTTCTATAAAGAAGTCGGTATTTACTGCAACGCTTCTTATCGTCCTATTTATCTGGAATTTAATGGTGAAGTAACAGCCGACGCCAGAAATTATTCGTTTACCCATCCTTTCGGGTTTGGTGCAATCCGTCTGGACAAAGATGAAATAGAATTTAAAGATGTCAATAAAGGCGACCATCCTGAATTTAGTATTCTGGTAGCCAATACATCCAATAAAGCTTATTCTCCGGTGCTGATGCATCTGCCTCCTTATCTGAGTGCAAAGGCAGTTCCCGAAGTGCTGGGAAGAGGTAAGAACGGTAAGATTATCGTTACGCTCGATACGGAAAAACTTCCGAAGTTCGGTATTACCCGTACATCGGTGTATCTGTCACGCTATCCGGGCGATAAAGTGGGAAGCGACAACGAAATACCTGTATCGACAGTCTTGTTGCCGGATTTCTCCGGACTGACCGAACAGCAGAAGAACAATCCTCCACAGATTTCGCTTTCTACTACACAGTTGGAGTTCCCTCCGCTGAAACCAAAACAGAAAAAATCGCAGAATGTCATCATTACCAATACGGGAAAGACCGATTTGGTGATTCAGGATATGCAGGTGTTCAACATCGCTCTAGCCGTCAACTTGAAGAAAACGGTACTGAAGCCGGGTGAATCTGCCAAGCTGAAGATTACCGTACTTGGTGAGAACCTTTCGCGTGTGAAAGGTACTCCCCGTGTACTGATGATTACCAACGACCCGAATAAACCGTCGGTTACCATTCGGGTAAAGGCAAAAATCGTACAGCCTTAAGATCTCTCGTAAGGCTATTATTATCAACTTAAAATACTAAGACTATGGAACACCCTGAGAACAGTGAGGAGTACAAGGGATTGACTGTTAACAAGGGTATAGAACAACCCTCCAGTATAAATCCTTATTTGAACCTGAGAAAGAAACCCAAGCGCCGTCAGTTTACCGTAGGCGAGTACGTGGAAGGTATCGTAAAAGGCGATGTAACCGTACTTAGTCAGGCTGTCACGCTGGTAGAGAGTGTGAAACCTGAGCATCAGGCAGTCGCACAGGAGGTTATCGAAAAATGTCTGCCGTATTCAGGCAATTCTATCCGTGTGGGTATCAGTGGTGTTCCCGGAGCGGGGAAGAGTACGTCGATTGATGTATTCGGCCTGCATGTACTGGAACGTGGAGGTAAGCTGGCTGTACTGGCTATCGACCCGAGCAGTGAGCGTTCGAAAGGAAGTATTTTGGGAGATAAAACACGTATGGAAAAACTTTCCGTTCATCCGGATTCCTTTATCCGCCCCAGCCCTTCTGCCGGTTCGCTGGGTGGTGTAGCCCGTAAAACCCGTGAAACGATTATCTTGTGCGAAGCAGCAGGTTTCGATAAAATTTTTGTCGAAACAGTGGGAGTAGGACAGAGCGAAACGGCCGTTCATTCGATGGTGGATTTCTTCCTGCTGATACAGCTTGCCGGAACAGGAGATGAACTGCAAGGTATCAAGCGTGGTATAATGGAGATGGCAGACGGTATCATCATCAACAAGGCTGATGGTAATAACATCGAGAAGGCGAAGCTGGCTGCTGCTCATTTCCGCAATGCACTGCATCTGTTTCCGGCTCCTGAATCGGGGTGGACACCACAGGTGCTGACATATTCAGGTTTTTATGGTATCGGAATCAAGGAGATCTGGGACATGGTGTACAGTTATATCGACTTTGTGAAGAAGAACGGATACTTTGATTACCGCCGCAACGAACAGGCTAAATACTGGATGTACGAAACGATAAACGAACATTTGCGTGATAGTTTCTACAACAATCCGGCTATCGCTTCGATGCTTACAGCTCAGGAACAGGAGGTATTGCAAGGAAAGGCTACTTCGTTCTCGGCTGCGAAAAAGTTGCTCGATACATATTTCGGTAATCTTTGATTGCTGGGCTTGCGACGGAGTACATAATTTTTCTGAAAATTTTTGTACGAACTTGCTGAACTTTCGTACAGAAAATAAAAAAACATCGAGATATTTTTGGCAGAAATTGCTGATATTATAGGAACTCTTTCTGAAGGTCTTTTTTAAAAGCCTTTGGGAAGAGTTTTTTTATTGTTATCGCTGTGTGATAAATTTATCAATAGGTTGATTCTCAGTTGTATTTAAGGCTTTGAAAACTCTGTTGTATCGATGAATAAACCAACTGCTATATTACAAGCGACTATGAGCTTTCGGAAATGTTTTGTCGGACAGAAATGTTTTATTATGCATTGGTCACAGCAAAATCTTCATGGATAGTTGGGCTTTATTACAATTGACTTGGTAGGAAATTTACTTTTTTCAGAAAAAAACAACAGAATATTTGGTTTATAAAATAAACTACTTTATATTTGTGATGTAATAGAAATAGGAATAAACGCGCGGATTTCTATTTTTTTTGCAGTAGTAGTTTATAAAATAAACTGTTTTATCTTTTAAAAATGTAAGGAGTATGGAAGAAAAGAAGATGTTTACAGAAAAAGAAAGTCTGGAACTGATTTCCCAGATGATTCAAATGACGAAAGAAAATTTGGAACGGGGTAGTGGCAATGTTTTTCTGATTTATGGATATGCTGCAGTAGTGCTTTCTGTAGTTGTATATGCAGCCGTGTATATCACAGGCAGACCGTTGTGGAACGCCTTGTGGTTTTTGATGTTTATTCCTGCCATTGTTATGAAAGTGCTTCAGGTTCGTAAGAAACCTTCTGTGGTAACACATATGGATAAGATGCTTGCTCATACCTGGTGCATCGTAGGATCGTTGTTCGGACTGACTGTTGTGGCCATGCTACTGATAGGTATGGTGATTGGTTCGTGCAATTTTGGCTTGATGCTTCCGCTGTGTTTGCTATATGCGGGTATAGGAACTTCGATTACCGGTCTGATTGTTCGGGTTCCAGCTCTGGTGTATTCACCTCTTGTTGCCTTTTTGGTTGCTGTCTATATGCTGATGGTACTGACAAATGGCGGTAGAGTGGCTCCGGAATGGAATCTATATTTCGGTTTTTCTTTCTTGCTTATGATGGTGATACCAGGACATTTGTTGAATAAAAAAGCCGCTGCTTATGCTTGCTGAACTAGATCCGTTGATACATTCGCAACTGCGTCTGGCAATTATGTCTATCCTATTATCGGTAGATGAGGCCGACTTTGTGTACTTGAAAGAGAAGACTGAATCTACTGCCGGTAATCTCAGTGTGCAACTGGATAAACTGAGCAAGGCGGGATACATTCAGGTAGAGAAAGAGTTTGTCGGGAAAAAGACTCGTACATCGTGCCGGATTACAGAAACAGGCAGAAAAGCGATGGAAGAATATGTAAAGGCACTGAAGACTTATCTGGAATTGTAAGATAAGAGAAACACGTTCGGAAAGAAGAAAAGGTAGAGGTCGGAATTCCAATTCAAGAAAGAAGAGCTATTGGTTTAGATAAGTGTCCGATAAACATATATGAATATGAGCTTATCAGCATTGTTCCTGTAGATAACCTGCATAGCTGAATTCTATAGGATAATTGCTTGTTCATCAATACTCTATTTTGGGATTGAAGATTCTTGTCAGACTGCAATAATTGATTTGTACGCTAACCATCCTAATCTGTAATAAAAAAGGTTCTATCACCCCATAGCGGGAAAATGATAGAACCTTTTTGTATTTTATTTTTGTAATTTACAATCAGAAACCAGCCAGGCTTACAATCTTGTCGACTGCTGCACTAAGTCCGTCAGGATTCTTACCGCCGGCAGTTGCAAAGTGAGGCTGACCACCACCACCACCTTGGATCAGTTTGGCAGCTTCGCGAACCAGTTGTCCGGCATTCAGTCCGGCTTTCACCTGATCGTCGCTCATGGTAACAGTAAGCAACGGCTTGTTTTCGAATACGCTACCAATTACTACGAACAAGTTTTCAGGGAACTGTCCTTTCAACTGGAAGGCAATATTCTTGACTGCGTCAGCTGGCATCGGAAGAACAGCCTGAATAACTTTCACACCGTTGATTTCTTTTGCACCTTCAATCAGCTTGTTTTTTACAGCCGCTTCTTTTTCCTTCATGAATTCTTCCATCTGTTTCTTCAGACCGGCATTTTCTTCGATGTATTTCGAGATAGCGGCTTTCAGGTCGGGAGCGTTGTTGAACAAAGCTTTCAGATCGTTGATAGTATCTTGTACAGTATCGAACATTTCTTCAACCTTCGCACCTGTAACAGCTTCGATACGGCGTACACCGGCAGCAACAGAGCTTTCTGAGATAATCTTCACCATACCGATCTTTCCAGTTGCCGATACGTGAGTACCACCACAGAATTCGATAGATGAACCGAACTGTACGACACGTACTTCGTCGCCATATTTTTCACCGAACAAAGCGATTGCACCCAGTTCTTTTGCCTTTTCGATAGGCAGGTTACGGTATTCAGTCAAAGGAACGTTTTCGCGGATTTTAGCATTAACCAGATGTTCTACTTCGCGAATCTGTTCCGGAGTTACTTTCTGGAAGTGAGAGAAGTCGAAACGCAAAGAGTCAGGAGTAACAAGAGAACCCTTCTGTTCTACGTGAGTACCCAGTACCTGACGCAATGCTTCGTCCAGCAAGTGTGTACAAGAGTGGTTAGCTGCACAAGCTGCACGTTTGTCTGTATCTACACATGCCATCATCGGAGCTTCCAGATGTTCCGGAAGTTTCTTTGCTATATGGATAGGAAGATTGTTTTCCTTCTTGGTATCGATGATATCGATAGTTTCGAATTCGCTTACCAATACACCGGTATCACCTACCTGACCACCACTTTCTGCATAGAATGGAGTATCGCTCAATACAATCTGGTAAAGTGTCTGATTCTTCTGTTTAATCTGACGGTAACGCAGGATGCTTGTTTCGTATTCAGTATAGTCGTAACCTACGAAAGTTGTTTCTCCTTCTTTCAGTGTAACCCAGTCGCCTGTTTCTACGGCAGCAGCATTACGTGCGCGTTCTTTCTGTTTCTGCATTTCAGCTTCAAAGCCTTTTACGTCGGCAGTCAGACCGTTTTCACGTAAGATAAGCTCAGTCAAGTCGAATGGGAATCCGAATGTATCATACAGTGTAAATGCGTCTACACCGCTGATTTCAGTCTTACCGGCAGCTTTAGTTTCAGCCATTGTCTTGTCGAGCAGACGGATACCTGTTTCCAGTGTACGGAGGAATGATTCTTCTTCTTCCTTCATAACTTTCTCGATCAATGCCTGCTGTGCTTTCAGTTCAGGATAAGCACCACCCATATTTTCAATCAGTACAGGAAGCAACTTATACATGAATGCTTGTTTCTGTCCAAGGAAAGTGTAAGCGTAGCGAACGGCACGGCGCAGGATTCGGCGGATTACGTAACCAGCCTTTGCATTCGATGGCAGCTGTCCGTCGGTGATAGAGAAGGCGATGGTACGGATGTGGTCGGCTACCACACGCATAGCTACGTCTACTTTTTCGTCTTCACCATACTTCTTGCCCGACAAATCGCCGATAGCCTTGATGATAGGCTGGAAAACGTCGGTATCGTAGTTGGATGTCTTGCCCTGCAAGGTACGTACCAGACGTTCGAATCCCATACCGGTATCGATTACTTTTGCTGGAAGTGGTTCCAGTGTTCCGTCAGCCTTGCGGTTGTACTGCATGAACACCAGGTTCCAGATTTCGATAACCTGCGGATGATCTTTGTTAACCAGTTCACGTCCCGGAACAGCAGCCTTTTCTTCTGCCGAACGCGAGTCGATGTGGATTTCAGAACACGGGCCGCAAGGACCTGTATCACCCATTTCCCAGAAGTTATCGTGCTTGTTGCCGTTGATGATATGATCTTCGGGGAAATACTGAGCCCAGTATCCGGCAGCTTCATCGTCGCGGGCAAGTCCTTCCTCAGGGCTTCCTTCGAATACGGTTACATACAAATCTTTCGGATCAAGTTTCAATACCTTTACCAGATATTCGTATGCCCATCCGATAACTTCTTTCTTGAAGTAGTCGCCGAAAGACCAGTTACCCAGCATTTCGAACATGGTATGATGGTATGTATCGTGACCTACTTCTTCCAGGTCGTTATGTTTTCCACTCACACGCAAGCACTTCTGTGAGTCGGTTACACGTTTGTATTTCGCAGGATGATTGCCCAGAATAATATCTTTAAACTGGTTCATACCTGCATTAGTGAACATCAATGTCGGGTCGTCTTTGATGACCATCGGTGCTGAAGGCACGATCTGATGTCCTTTCGACTCAAAGAATTTTACAAATGAGTCGCGGATTTCGTTTGCTGTCAACATAATGCTTATAATGTCTTGTAGTTAATATTCTCAAATTTGATTTGCAAAGATAATCGGTTTTATTATTTTTGTCCGTATGTTTGATGCAAAAACTTGATGTGTTGCGTCTTAAATTTTTTCAAAACAAGATTTGAATGCGGAAAGTCTATTATATTTATAATCCGAAAACGCGTACATACGACCGTATTTATCCCACTATGCGCCAGCGGGCGATGAGCTACCTGAGGCGTTTGTTTGTGGGGATGGGACTGGGTGCCGGATGCTTTATAGTTTTATTGCTTATTTTCGGTTCACCTTCAGAAAAGGATCTTCGTGTGGAAAATTCGCGTTTGCTTTCACAGTATCATATTTTGTCTACTCGTCTGGATGAGGCGCTTGACGTAATGCAGCAGCTTCAGCAGCGTGACGACAACCTTTACCGGGTGATTATGCAGGCAGATCCTGTAGCGGATGCCTTGCGTTCTGCCAGTTATGGCAAGACGAATCGTTACGAGGATTTGATGGATATGGCAAATGCCAAGCTGGTAGTGAATACTACTCAGAAGATGGACTTGCTTTCACGTCAGATTTATATGCAGTCGAAATCGTTTGACGAGGTGGTAGAGTTGTGTAAGAAACAGGATGATATGCTGGCATGTATTCCTGCAATTCAGCCGGTGGCCAACAAGGATTTGAAGCAGACGGCTTCGGGATATGGAAATCGTATCGACCCTATTTATAAGACTGTTAAATTTCATGCGGGTATGGACTTTTCGGCAAACGTGGGTACACCGGTGTATGCCACTGGAAACGGTACGGTACAGAAAGCAGGCTGGGAAGGATTGTATGGCAACTGTATTGTCATTAATCATGGTTTCGGTTATGTCACCCGATATGCTCACTTGAGTAAAATTGATGTGAAGGTAGGGCAGAAAGTAGTGCGTGGAGAAACTATTGGCAAGGTAGGAAGTACGGGAAAGAGTACCGGACCGCATTTGCACTACGAAGTGCATCTGAAAGGGCAGATTATGAATCCGGTGAACTATTACTTCATGGATTTGGATGCGGATGATTACGACAAGATGATTCAGATTGCTGCCAACCACGGTAAGGTATTCGATTAATATTACAGACTAAACAGAAAGGACATGGCTTTGAAGAGCGATAAAAATTTGAAATTATATTATTCTATTCGTGAAGTGGCGGAAATGTTTGATGTAAACGAGTCGCTTTTGCGCTATTGGGAGAAGGAGTTTCCTATAATTGCTCCCAAGAAGGCGGGAGGAAATATCCGGCAGTATACGAAAGAGGATATTGAAAATATTCGCCTGGTATATCATCTTGTAAAAGAAAAGAAAATGACTCTTGCCGGAGCCAGACAGCGTTTGAAGCAGAATAAAGAAAGCATTCGTGATACGGCCGAAATCATCGACCGCTTGCGGCGTATCAAAGAAGATTTGCTCAGTATGCGTAAGGAGTTGGATTATCTCACCTGATGCTTGCAGGTGTGAATTGTTTGGCTGGTGACTTAATTCTAGGTCTTTTTAAGCGATCATCAGACTTTTTCCGGACGTTGTATATGTGAGGAAACAACGAAAAACAACAATAAAAATGGCATATGAAGTGATTATGATCTATCATCTTCATATGCCATTGTATTTTTTAGGGATATTTACTGAATATCTTTATTTCGTCTTAATGGTTGTAATCTGTTATTGCCATCATCAGAAAGATACGTCTTTTTAGTCGGCAATTGTATCTTCAAAGTTTTCGATACGGGTTACTTTCTTGATGTGATCTATCTTTTTGAGGTTTGTACAGATGGTGTTCACATCATCTACATCGTGTACGTAAAGCTGAATGCGACCTTCGAAAATACCATCGTTCGATTCAATATTCAATTTATGAATATTTACATTCAACTGTTGAGATATAACTTGTGTAACCTGATTGAGGACTCCTATGCCGTCTATACCTTTAATGTATACATTGACCGGGAAGTTTAATGCTTTGCCTGTTTCCCATTCTACAGCAAGCAGTCGGTTACCGAAACTGGTCTTCAGCTGGGCTGCAATCGGGCACTGACGTTTATGAATGACAATACGGTTGTTATCGTCAATGTAACCAAGTACATCATCCCCCGGAATCGGTTTACAGCAATCAGCCAGAATGTAATTCTTCTGAATGGCATCAGGAGTCAGCTTGATGATTTTCTTTTTGTCTATATTCAGTGCAGGATGTTCAGCTTGTTTCTCTTCCTGCTTGTTTTTACTGGTTCCTCCGAATGCAAAGCTGATATATTTCTTCCAGTTGGTAGGCGATGGCTTTTCCTTCAGCTCGTTTTTGTCGGCTTCACCTAATGAGAATATTCCCTGACCGATATTTAAGGTCAGTTCATCGTAATTCTTTACGTGATGCAGGTTACAGAGCTTCTTGATATTCTCATCATTTGACGGCAGGTTTTCCTGATGGAAGAAATCGGTAAGCATATCTTCACCTTTCTGCTGCATTTCTTTCTTTTCACGCTTCAGAATAGCTTGTATCTTAGCTTTGGCTTTTGCTGTGGTGGCAAAGTTTATCCACGAAGGCTGTACCTTTTGTGATTTGGAAGTAAGTATTTCTACCTGATCACCACTTTGTAGCTTGTGGCTTAGTGGAACCAGTTTATGGTTTACCTTAGCTCCGATACAGTGACTGCCCAGGAATGTATGGATAGAGAAAGCAAAATCGAGTGCCGTACAGTTTTGCGGCATAGTCTTGATTTCTCCTTTGGGGGTGAAAACAAAAATTTCGGATGCAAACAGGTTCAGTTTGATGGTATCGAGGAAATCGAGCGCATCAGGCTGTGGATCGTCCAGAATTTCCTTAATGGTCTTCAGCCACTTGCTCAGTTCGCCTTCATCTTCACTGCCTCCACCTTCCTTGTATTTCCAGTGAGCTGCAAATCCTTGCTCGGCAACGTCATTCATGCGTTCACTTCTGATTTGCACTTCAATCCATTGCCCTTTGTTACTCATCAGTGTCACGTGCAGTGCCTGATAGCCATTAGCTTTCGGATGGCTTACCCAGTCGCGCAGACGGTCGGGGTGAGGTTTGTATATTTTCGAGATAGCCACATAGATATCGAAACAGTCGTTCAGTTCCTCTTCTTCGTTTCTTGGAGTAAAGATGATGCGCACAGCAAGGATATCGTAGATTTCTTCGAACGTGATATGCTTGGTCTGCATCTTGTTCCAGATGGAATAAGGAGATTTTACACGTGCCAGAATGCGATAAGGTATTTTCATCTTATCCAGTTGTGCACGAATAGGAGCTGTAAACTCGGTAAAGACGCTTTCGCGCTCTGCCTGAGTAGCTTGCAGCTTGTCTTGTATCTCTTTGTAAGTTTCCGGATGTTCGTATTTGAAACTCAGGTCTTCCAGTTCTGTTTTTATGCGGTTCAGACCTAGTCTGTTGGCAAGAGGAGCATAGATGTAAAGGGTTTCTCCCGCAATCTTATATTGTTTGCTGGGAAGCATGGAACCGAGGGTACGCATGTTGTGCAAACGGTCGGCTATTTTTATCAGAATGACTCGGATGTCGTCATTCATTGTAAGCAGGAGCTTTTTGAAATTTTCAGCCTGAGCCGAAGCGCGGTCGCCGAAAATGCCTCCGGATATTTTTGTCAGTCCGTCTACAATCTGTGCAATTTTAGGTCCGAACAGATTTTCTATATCTTCCACCGTATAGTCGGTATCCTCTACTACATCATGCAGCAAAGCCGAACAGATGGAGGTAGACCCCAGTCCGATTTCTACACACGCAATGCGTGCTACCGCAATAGGGTGCAGTATATAAGGTTCGCCCGAACGGCGTCGTACACCTTTATGTGCTTGCTTGGCAAAATTAAATGCTTTGGTGATTATTTCTACTTTTTTGCGGTGCTTGCTTTCCAGGTATCGATCTAAAAGTTCTTGAAAGGCATCATTTATTTGCTTTTCATCTGCTTGCTCTTGTGTAAGTTTTTCATCCGTCATTGTATTACTCCCTTAATCTATATTGCAAAAATAAAGAAAATAAAGAATTTAACAAGTAGAATGAAGTTTTTTCTTACAAAGCTATGGAAAAGGAAGATAGAAAAATGAAAAACCATCCTGACAAATCTTGGGATTGTCGGGATGGTTTTTATGATATTTCGGTGTAAAAATATGATACTTATCGGATGCGGAGTGATCTTCCGGCACGTATGTTACTGCCTTTGATTCCGTTCAATCTGCGTAACTGCGATACGCTTACTCCATATTTGGCTGCAATGCCTCCCAAAGTTTCTCCGTTTCTGATTCTGTGATAAACGGCTTTTCCTGATTTGGCAGACGATTTAATATCGGCTACTTCTACTTTGCTGCGTCGTGTCTGATAGACCTCCGGTTTATAGTTATAGATGCTGTCTTCGTTTTCGAGGAAACAGCTCATCATCTTGTTGGACAGGCGAAGCGCATAAGGCTTCTCATTTCCAGGAATGATATCTTTTTTAAACTCCGGATTCAAGGCACGAAGCTCATCGATGTTTGAGTTGCATACGGCGGCTATCTGCTGGAGGTTGAGCGGACGAGAGATGTGTATAGTATCTGTTCCTTCCGGCATTCTCATTTCCAGCGGGCTGATGTTATGCTCACAATAATAGGTCATGATATAGTTTGCAGCGATAAATGCCGGCACATATCCACGAGTTTCCTGAGGCAGATAATTGTATAGCTTCCAGAAGTCCTTTTCTCCTCCCGAACGTCGGATAGCTTTGTTTATTGTGCCCGGACCGCAATTGTAAGCCGCAAGTACCAGATTCCAGTCGTGATAGATATCGTATAAGTCTTTCAGATAACGTGCTGCGGCACGAGTAGATTTGATCGGGTCACGACGTTCGTCTATCAGACTGGTTACTTGCAGTCCGTAAATTTTACCTGTAGCCAGCATGAACTGCCATAAGCCTACGGCTCCCTGACGGGAAGTTGCCATCGGGTTTAAGGCCGATTCGATGACAGGAAGATATTTTAACTCCAGCGGCAGGTCGTACAAGTCGAGTGCCTCTTCGAAGATGGGCATGTAGAAATTATTCGCACTCAGCATGAATGCAACCTTCTGTCGTAAGCGGGTAGCATACATGTCGATAAATTTGCGCACCACTTCGTTATACGGCATTTCGATGATGGCCGGAATGCGTTGCAGACGATCCATGTAGATAGAGTCGCTTACTTCCGGATTGGTAGAAGTCGCAGTACAGTTTTCTCCCAGATTGATATAATTTTTCGAAATCCAGTCCAGATATAAACTGTCTGTTTCAGAAAGCATACCTTCGGGCAAATCGGCAGCTGCCTCCACACCTGAACTGGAGCGGACGACAATACTCTTTTCCGTTTGTTGGGCAAAGAGGGGCGAAAAGCTAAGGAAGGCGAGTATGCCAATACATAGTTTTTTCATAATTTAAAATTTAATACTGCATTGCAAGCCTATTCCTTGAGGAAGCTTGCGGTATGCATCGTTAAATATTGCAGGTTCCAGTGTCATTCCCAGATCGTTCGATATATCGAAGTTTGATAGCTCAGCATCAACATATGCATCAATAACTGACAACAGGTACACCGCGATAAAAGAGATTATACTTAAATCTCGCTGACGACGGAAGACATCTTTTCGTTTACGAATCAGTTCTTGATAATAAGCAAGGTTGTTTTGTACATCTTCCTTTGTCAGACCGGCTCTAAGGATATTCATGTAACTGTCGTTATTCGGATTGTCACTCATGATGTCCTGATATGCCTGTGTATAATCCTTATACATCTTGCTGTTCCAGGTCAATGCATAAGTACATCCCACGAAACCTCCATAAACGATAGGCAGTTTCCAATACTTCCGGTTGTATATCTGACCTGCTCCAGGTATGGCAAGCGACAGCCAGATAGAATTATTGGGAGTGGGAAGCCATTTCTTTTTCTCCTTTATGGTTACAGGTTTCCGGCTTTGCAAAGAGTCACTCTGACGCATAAGTCTGGCCGTATCTACCGGAGCTTCCAGTTCCTCGATGCGCTTTTGACGTATATTCAGCGTATCGAGTAAAGCAAGGCTGTCGGCCACGTTTTGCGCGCGTATCGAATCGGCATTCAGTAAGCCTTTCCGGTGCTTGAGTGCACGTTGTGCATATCCTTCCGTACTTCCTCCCCATGCGAAACAGAGCATCAGTACGATATACAATACATATGTAAACGATCGTTCTCTCAAAACTTGTCCTTTTTATTCTTTTGGTTTCAATGAGTCCAGTATCTCCATGATTCTTTCCAGATCAGCTTCGTTGCTGAACGGGATACTGATTTTACCTTTTCCTTTGTTGCTGCACGAAAGCTGCACCTTTGTACCGAAGAAGGTACACAGATGATTTTGCAACATCGTATATTCTTCAGACAGTTTGGCGCCTTTGGGAGCAATCTTCTTGCCTCCCGACTCTACGCTTTCGCCGGCTGAAAGGGCTTTTACTATTTCTTCTACCTTGCGGACCGAATACCCTTGGGTGATTATTTCGTTGAAAATACGTATCTGTGTCTTCGGGTCATCCAGTGCAAGCAAGGCACGTGCGTGCCCCATATCTATTTCTTTATTTTTCAGTGCAACCTGTATCGGAGCAGGAAGTTTAAGCAGTCGCAGGTAATTGGCGATGGTAGTACGCTTCTTGCCTACACGTTCGCTCAGACGTTCCTGAGTCAGTTCATATTGTTCGATCAGATGCTGGTAGGCGAGAGCTATTTCCAGCGAGTTCAAGTCCTCGCGCTGGATATTCTCTATCAGAGCCATTTCCATTACATTCTCATCGTCGGCAGTACGGATGTAAGCAGGAATAGTCTTCAGCCCTGCCTGTATAGAAGCACGGTAACGTCGTTCTCCTGCTATTATCTGATATGAATCCTCATTCAGCTTGCGTAAAGTGATAGGTTGTATGATGCCGATTTCAGCTATTGAGTCGGCAAGCTCTTGCAGGGCAATCGGATCGAACTCGCGGCGCGGCTGGTTCGGGTTTACCGAGATTTTACTCAGTTCCACTTCGTTGATGGAAGAAGAGCCCGAAGTCTTAACCTCGTCGTTTGTAGAAATCAGCGCGTCGAGTCCTCTGCCCAGTGCAAATTTTTTCTGTACGGCCATATTTGTTTATTCTTTCAGCTTTCTATGCTTCTTAATTTTTGTTTATAATTTCGTTTGCCAAAGCCAGGTGGTTTTTGGCTCCTGTAGAATCCGCATCGTACAAGATGGCAGGTATTCCGTGGCTGGGAGCCTCACTCAGTTTGACGTTTCGCTGGATAATGGTTTTGAATACCAGTTCCTGGAAATGACGTTTCACTTCGTCGTATATCTGGTTTGCCAGACGCAGACGTGAGTCGAACATTGTAAGCAGGAAACCCTCTATTTCCAGCGAAGGGTTCAGTTTTGTCTTGATTATCTTGATGGTGTTCAGCAGCTTGCTGATACCTTCCAGTGCAAAATATTCGCATTGTACCGGAATGATGACCGAATCGGCAGCTGTCAGTGCGTTGATGGTAATCAGCCCCAGCGACGGTGAACAGTCTATCAGAATATAATCGTATTCACTTTTCATCGGCTCTAATGCCTTTTTCATAATCTTCTCACGGTTTTCCAGGTTCAGCATTTCGATTTCTGCTCCCACGAGGTCGATGTGAGAAGGAATAATATCCAATCCGTCAATATCGGTCGTGTAAATAGCTTCCCGTATATCGGTCTGATTGATAAGACATTCATAAATAGAACAATCTATTTCTTTTAAATCTACTCCCAGACCGGATGAAGCATTCGCCTGCGGATCGGCATCGACTACCAGCACTTTCTTCTCGAGAGTTGCTAATGATGCAGCCAGATTAATGGTTGTAGTAGTCTTACCTACGCCACCTTTTTGGTTGGCTAAAGCAATAATTTTTCCCATATTAATCAGTTTATCTGATTGCGAAGTAACAAATAATCGTCGAAACTATGTATCAGCAAATGTCTACATTTCTTGAAAATGTTGATAACTTACGGCTTTTGTTAATAACTTCGGCGAGGCAAAGATAACGATTTATCTGTAATTATTCGTCGTGGTTTGGGAAGATTAATATTTGTTGTAACTTTACCGGCGATTATTAATGGAGAAATATATGACAAACGAAAGACCTCTTTTATTGCTGTCGAATGATGATGGCGTGAATGCCAAAGGAATACAAGAACTTATCGCTGCGTTACGCACTGTTGCCGACCTCATTGTTGTTGCGCCCGACGGGCCGCGTTCGGGTTCATCGGGAGCCATTACTTCCGAGCATCCGCTTCGCTGTACAAAGATGCGTCAGGAGCCGGGACTCATTGTATATAAGTGTTCAGGAAGTCCTGTCGACTGTGTCAAACTTGCTTTGCACGCTTTGGTTCCCCGTAAGCCCGATATGGTGATAGGAGGTATTAATCATGGCGACAACTCGTCGGTCAATGTACACTACTCTGGTACGATGGGAGTGGTGATAGAAGGATGCCTGAAAGGAATCCCTTCGGTAGGATTTTCGCTTTGTAATCATAGTGCGGATGCTGATTTTTCTGCAACGCTGCCTTATGTGCGCCGCATTGTAGAAGAAGTGCTTGCAAAGGGACTTCCCGTAGGTAAGTGTCTGAATGTGAATTTCCCTGATACAAACGAACTGAAAGGTGTGCGTATCTGCCGTCAGACTGATGGGGTATGGACCAATGAATTTGTTAAGGCAGATCATCCGCGTGGCGGATATTATTACTGGCTGACAGGTGAGTATCAGAATAACGAGCCTGATGCTGAAGATACCGATCACTGGGCGTTGGAACACGGTTACGTGGCCATTACTCCTACGCAAATTGATGTGACGGCATATTCGCTGATGGAAGACTTGAAACACTGGAACTGGAACGTATGAAATATTATCTGATAGTAGGAGAGGCATCGGGCGACTTGCATGCATCGAACCTGATGCGTGCTTTGCAGCACGAAGATCCGCAGGCCGAATTTCGCTTTTTCGGAGGCGATCTGATGAAGGCGGTGGGAGGTACTTGTGTAAAGCATTACCGTGAACTGGCATATATGGGTTTTATTCCCGTACTGCTTCACTTGCGTACTATTTTCCGTAACATGGATTACTGCAAGAAGGATGTTGAAGCGTGGCAGCCGGATGTGCTGATCCTCGTTGATTATCCGGGATTTAACCTGAAGATAGCCGAATATATCAAACAGCATACGCGGATACCTGTCTACTATTATATTTCGCCTAAGATTTGGGCTTGGAAGGAATATCGCATCAAAAATATCAAGCGCGATGTAGATGAACTGTTTTCTATCCTGCCTTTCGAGGTCGATTTTTTCAAGAAACACCAGTATCCGGTGCATTATGTGGGCAATCCTTGTGTCGATGCTGTGGATGATTTCCGGAAGAATGGTCAGGAAACGTTCAGTGAGTTTATTGCTGCCAATGGGTTGGAAAACAGACCGATAATAGCCTTACTTGCAGGAAGTCGTCGGCAGGAAATCAAAGATAATCTGTCGCGTATGATTGAGGCGGCACGCAGTTTTCCGCAGTATCAGTTTGTGGTGGCGGGAGCTCCTGGTATTGAGCCTGATTTCTACAAACAATATATCGACAGCAGCACGAAGATTGTGTTCGGGCAGACTTACCGTTTGTTGCAGCAGGCTGAGGCTGCACTGGTTACTTCGGGAACAGCTACGCTCGAAACGGCTTTGTTCCGTGTACCTCAGGTAGTATGTTACTATACGGCAGCAGGCAAGTTGGTTTCTTTCCTTCGCAGGCATATCTTGAAGGTGAAATACATTTCATTGGTAAATCTGATAGCCGACCGTGAAGTGGTAACTGAACTGGTTGCCGACGGTATGACGGTTGCCAATATAAAAAAGGAATTGGCTAAGATTGTACCGGGAGGAAGCGGACGTCCACTTATGCTTTCAGAATACGACCGACTGATAGCAATTTTAGGAGAACCCGGAGCATCGGAACGTGCTGCATCTCAGATTACAGCTTTGTTAAAGTCGAATCACAAAGCCTGATACCATTGGCTTCTGTTTTTACATGGAGACTTTGTTGAAAGAAGAGCAAAAGTGTAGAAAAACTTCTTGATGTTTTTTTATTTTTTGTACGAATTTCAGACATAATAAGCCCTTCATTTCTTCTATTTATCAATACGTTGTGAATCAACTGATTGCATAACAAGATGCATATCTGAAACGTATAGAAGAAATGAAGGGCGCTTTTTATGCTCTTATGCAAGGATAAGTCCTACCAGATACAGGTATACTACAGCTGCTGGAACGGCCATCAGGGTGCTGTCGAAGCGGTCGAGCATACCTCCGTGTCCAGGCAGGATATTGCCTGAATCTTTAATGCCGAGGGTACGTTTCATCAGCGATTCGGTCAGGTCACCCCATGTTCCGAATACTACTACAGTCAGTCCCAGTCCGATCCATACACCGGTGCTCAGGAATGTAAAGAAGTGTGCCATGACGATGGCTGCAATGATGCTGAACACGGCTCCACCGATAGAACCTTCCCACGATTTCTTTGGTGAAATACGTTCGAACAGGCGGTGTTTTCCAAACAGCATGCCGGTACAGTAAGCACCCGTATCGTTTACCCAGTTGAAGATAAAAATGGATAAGGGCAGTATGGGGTTATACTGAGATACACTTTCTGTTGCGCTGCTGTGGTAAGCCAGCACGTTGAGCAAAGCGAATGATAAGGCAATATATATCTGGCTCATCATGGCATATGCCCAGTTATTGAGCGGATTAGGCTGCTTCTTGTACAATTCACTGATAAACAGATAAAGTATCAGGAAGAGATAAGGGATGAATATCTCATTCGCTCCCGGCACTACTCCGATATATCCGAAGCAGAGGAATAAAAACAAACCAGCCAGAATGGATATAGGTTTGTTCATGCGCGTATGCTCCATTCGGTTGACAATGTTTCCGAATTCATTGATCGTAAGTGCACTGATCAATGCAAACAAAATTGTAAATGAAATGGGCCCTCCCAGGATACAGCCTACAAGTACGGCTACGAATATCACTCCTGTGATGGCTCGTTGAAGAAAATTGCTTTTCACGGCAGTAAGGTTTTAATGTTTATGATTAAAAATACTTTTGTCACTCAGTAAGCTCGTTTGGAGCCTTCTGAATGACAAAAGTTATGTTATCTGTTGTTTATCAGATGATTGTCAGGCTTGCTTTTCCTCATCTTGTGTGGCAGAAGTTCCGGAGTTTTCAGTCTGTTCCTTAGTTTCCGGTTCAGATGCTGTAGCAGCTTCTTCTGTCTTTTCGGGAGCAGGAAGAGCTTTTTCCTCAGCAGCCATGATTTCTTCCGAACGAGATGCCCATGGACGCTTTCCGAATATCTTTTCTACATCTTCTGCAAAGATGACTTCACGGTCTATCAGAAGCTGTGCCAACTGGTTGTGACCTTCCTTATGCTCTTGCAACAATGCCTTGGCACGAGCATATTGTTCGTTGATCATCTTCTGCACTTCCTGGTCAATCAGTTCAGCAGTATGCTCACTGTAAGGTTTGTTGAAGCTGTATTCGTCATTGCTGTAATAACATAAGTTAGGCAACTTGTCGCTCATACCTGCATATGCTATCATGCCGTAAGCTTGTTTGGTTACTCGCTCCAAGTCATTCATAGCACCGGTTGAGATGTGACCGATAAATACTTCTTCGGCAGCACGTCCTCCCAGCGTAGCACACATTTCGTCCAACATCTGTTCCTTGGTTGTAATCTGACGTTCTTCGGGCAGATACCATGCTGCTCCCAATGCACGTCCGCGAGGAACGATTGTAACCTTAATCAGTGGATTAGCATGTTCCAGGAACCATGAAATCGTAGCATGTCCTGCTTCGTGCAGCGCAATGGCACGTTTCTCTGCTGCTGTCATAACCTTGGTTTTCTTTTCCAGACCACCGACTATACGGTCGATTGCAGCCAGAAAGTCATCTTTACCTACTGACGGTTTTGAGTGGCGGGCAGCTATCAGAGCAGCTTCATTACATACATTGGCAATATCAGCTCCACTGAATCCCGGAGTCTGGCGAGCCAGCAAGTCAACGTCTACCGTATTATCCAGTTTCAATGGGCGGAGATGTACGCCAAATACTTCTTTACGTTCGTTCAAGTCGGGCAGATCTACATAAATCTGTCGGTCGAATCGTCCGGCACGAAGCAAGGCCTTATCCAAAATATCTACACGGTTGGTTGCAGCCAGGATAATAACTCCACTGTTTGAACCAAATCCGTCCATTTCTGTAAGTAGCTGGTTCAGGGTGTTCTCGCGTTCATCATTACCTCCCATGCTCGGATTTTTTCCACGGGCACGACCTACGGCATCGATCTCATCGATAAAGATGATACAAGGTGACTTCTCTTTAGCCTGGCGGAATAGGTCGCGTACGCGTGAAGCTCCCACTCCGACAAACATTTCAACGAAGTCGGAACCTGATATAGAGAAGAAAGGTACGTCAGCTTCGCCTGCAACAGCTTTGGCAAGCAATGTCTTACCTGTTCCCGGAGGGCCTACTAACAGGGCTCCTTTAGGTATCTTTCCTCCCAGTTCTGTATACTTTTGAGGTTGTTTCAGAAATTCTACTATTTCCTCTACTTCCTGTTTGGCTGCTGCCTGACCAGCAACATCCTTGAAAGTGATACGGTTTGCTCCTTTTTCGAAAAGCTGTGCTTTGCTTTTTCCTACACTGAACACACTTCCGGCTCCTCCCGGACCTCCGCCACCACTCATACGTCTCATGGCGAACATCCATATTCCTATTAATAATAAGAAAGGAGCAATGTTCCAGAAAATCATACCAAAATAATTGGTTTGCTTTTCGTAGCTGATAGAACCTGTAAAGTTTCCGCTGTCTTGTTCTTCGTCAAGGAATTTATCGAGTGCTTCCATTGAGCCTATCTTGACATTTACAGAAGGACTTCTTCCTACTTTATTAGCATCCTTTCCGAACACATCAACAATGTTTTCAGGCTTGATGAACATATCTACGGTGTTGTCATCGTAAGCAATGATTTTACTTGCATATCCTTTGCTTACCATTTCCTTGAATTCGGTATAGGTTATTTCCTTGCTAGCGCTTCCGTCTTCGCTCGAAAAATAAAGAAAACCAAAAACAAGTGCTATTATAACGTACAGCCAACTCAAACTAGGTCGGGGTACATTAATCTTAGGTTTATTGTTGTTTAAATTTTCGCTCATACAATTTTTTTATGAAATTAGTCAATATCGGGGAGAGATGTTAATTTGGCATCTGCCCACAGATGTTCCAGGTTGTAAAAATCTCTCACTTCAGGTAAAAAGACATGTACCAGTACATCTCCGTAGTCCATTGCAACCCATTGTGCATTACGCACACCATCCATTCCGTATACTTTATGACCGGTTGTCTTTCTGACGTATTCTTTTACTGAGTCAACGATTGCCAGAACCTGGCTGGGAGAGTTTCCCTGACAAATAACGAAGTATTTACAAATAGTATCTTCTATATTGGTTAAGTCAGCTATTACAATGTTTCTTCCTTTTTTCTCTTGAATGCCTTCTGTAATTTTCTTTACTAAGTCTTTTGTTTCGTCCATTATTATTGTTTCCGTTTTTATTTATTATTCATATATAAATTAATGTAGCAAATATACTTGCTTTTCTGTATATCACGAAGGAATGAGGCTTAATTCTCTTTTTCTTTTGTATTTTTTTGAAAAAAAAGCTCCAAAATATTGGTATATTATAAAAAAGTTGTACCTTTGCACCGTCAAAATCAAATGAGGCTGACAAAACAATAGATTTTGGGCTATGGTGTAATGGTAACACAACAGATTCTGGTCCTGTTTTTCTTGGTTCGAGTCCGAGTAGCCCAACATCTTACAAAAGCGGAAGTCTTCATGGAGAAGATACCGTAAATATAAGTTTGGGCTATGGTGTAATGGTAACACAACAGATTCTGGTCCTGTTTTTCTTGGTTCGAGTCCGAGTAGCCCAACAGATTAAAAGCATTTTGGAGAAAATCCAAGATGCTTTTTTCTTTTATATATTCTTTCGATACGTATTTGGAGCTCAAGATAAAAACGGATTAACGTAACAAATGGTTCACGCCTTACCCGATTATTCGCCTTATTCTCTGGAGAAATATGAGTGTCTTAAAGATATCATGTGATAACTTGCATGGTCTGAGTGGAAGAATAGCCTATCCCTTAGGCTGAGAAGGTAGGGAGAAGATATCTTGATTGGTGGTAATGAATAATCTGTAAGAGTGTGTAAAGCTTCAGTTTACTGGATATAAAAAAGAGGACAAAAGATTTTATCTGAAAATCTTTCGTCCTCTGGTTATGGATGATGTATTGATGTTTTTCTAAAATCAGTACGGTGTATATTATCTTGTATACTGACCGTACATTGCCATTGCACTTGTATTCAAGTTTTTCTTAATAGCTTTGAATAAATCTTTTACCTGTTTCATAATTGTTACCCTTTCTTTTGTTTTTGCGTTTACTAAGTTAATTTAGTATTGCTTTTCCCCTCTTTTTATGGGGTTAGTCTAGTTAATGTTATCCTTGTTTTATGTTTTACAACACAAAATTACAGGGTTTTGTTTATTCTTTATTCATCTAATAAGAAAAAAATGACTTCCGATGCCCTTTTCTTGATTTATATCAAAGAGTGCTTCAAGGAATAAGCAGCGAAGAGTCTCCGTAGCTCAGGAAACGGAAATCGTGTGCCAGTGCATAATCATAGATTTTATGCCAGTCACCTTTTACGAAAGCCGAAACCAGCAAAAGCAGTGTACTTTGAGGCTGGTGGAAGTTTGTAACCATGCGCTTCACTATTTTGTATTCGTATCCGGGAGCGATAATAATCTGCGTACTTGTATGGAGTGCGTCAAGATTATGGCGGTTCATATAATCCAATATACATTGCAGTGACTCTATGGTACTGAGTGTAACATCCGATTCATAGGGTTGCCACTGTTTTACGTGCAATTCTTCCTGACTGGCATCAGGATTCTGGCTGATAGTTACTCCTATATAATATAAGCTTTCGAGTGTACGTACGGAAGTTGTACCAACAGCTACAGCTTCTCCTCGATGTGCAATCAGCTTTTCTATAGTGCTTTTGTTGACCGAAATGTATTCTGTATGCATTTCGTGACCTTCTATTTCTTCGCTTTTCACCGGTTTGAATGTTCCGGCTCCTACGTGCAGCGTGACTTCTTCCAAGTCTACACCTTTTTCTTTGAGCGATGCTAGTACGCGTTCTGTAAAATGCAGTCCGGCAGTAGGAGCAGCAACCGATCCTTTTATTTTAGAGTAAACAGTCTGATAAGTTTCCTTGTCGCTTTCCTGAGTTTCACGATTCAGATAAGGTGGAATAGGCAGTTCGCCGAATACTTCCAGTATATCGGCAAAGGTAACTTCCGGATTATCCCAGGTGAAATCTACCCAATGACTTGTACCGTGACATTCTCCGCGTGTAGCAGTCAGCGTGATTGTTTTTCCCTTTACCGTCATCTCTTTATGCAGCGGCCCTTCTTTCCATTTCTTCAGGTTACCGATCATACATAACCATGCGGCATGATGAGTCTGCTGGAAATTGAGTACATAATCGTTTGGCTGAATAGGTTCCAGACAAAATATTTCGATCAGTGCACCTGTTTCCTTTCTGAAGTGCAGGCGTGCCTGAATAACTTTTGTATTATTGAAAACCATCAGCATACCCGGTTCCATATAGTCGGGTAAAGAAGTAAATACAGTTTCGCTTACTTCCCCGTGGCGATATACAAGTAATTTCGACTGGTCGCGTACAGGAAGAGGGAATTTAGCAATACGCTCATCGGGTAGCGGATAGTTATAATCGCTGATTTTTATATGCTTAGTTTCTGTCATAGTGTTGAGTAGTATTTTTTTAATGTCTGCAAAATTACTGAATTTCTTTCGGGTTTTTGTTCTCAGTCCTATAAGAATAACTTTTTTTATTCTTGTTTCTTTCGGAATACACTTTTGGATACATGAGCTGGCAGTTTTTTATCGGAAAAACTGCCTGAAGTCCGCTTTTGGGGAAGTAGGTTTCAGATATTTCCTATATAGATAAAGGAAAAACATTGCTTTAAAAAGTAGGTAAAAATATCATTACTCACTAGTAAAATCCTTACTTTTGCGTAATAAACCAAATAAGAAGAAAATATGAAAATAGGAGATAAAGTCCGCTTCCTTAGCGAAGTAGGAGGAGGAATAGTAAGAGGATTTCAGGGAAAAGATGTTGCGCTGGTAGAAGGTGAAGACGGTTTTGAGATACCTATGCTGATAAAGGAGTGTGTTGTCATTCAGACGGATGACTATAATATTCCGCTTAAGTCAGCAAAGAAATCCGAAGCACCGCAAGCAGCCGAAGAAGAAATAGAGGAAGAAAAGCCTGTAACATACCGTGCTCCGGAGATACGGGGAAATGATGTGTTGAACGTATATCTGGCTTATGTGCCTCAGGATGTAAAGGCCATTTCATCGACTGCTTTTGATGCTTATCTGGTGAACGACAGCAACTATTTTGTCGATTATCTGTATTTGTCGGCAGAAGGTAAAAGCTGGACATTACGCAGCAGAGGAACCATCAAGCCGAATATGAAGATGCATCTGGAGGAGTTCGAAAAGAGTGCATTGAACGGTATGGAACATGTAGCCGTGCAGCTGCTTGCTTATAAAGACGACCGTACTTTCCTTCTGAAGAATGCCATCAATACGGAAGTGCGTATTGATACCGTAAAATTCTACAAGTTGCATACGTTCCAGCAGAGTGATTTCTTTGCCGAACCGGCTTTGATATACGATATTGTACGCGATGATGAAGAAGTAAAACAAGTATATATTTCTGCCAACGATATCAAGGAAGCTCTGTTACAGAAGAATGTGTCGGATGTTCCAGCCAAGCTGCAAAAGAAACAGCACAAGGTAAAAAATGATATTGTAGAAGTAGACTTGCACATTCATGAACTGCTGGACGATACTACAGGTATGGGAAATGCAGAAATGCTGAACTATCAGCTTGATGTATTCCGCAAGACACTGGAAGAATACAAGAATAAGAAAGGACAGAAAATCGTGTTTATCCACGGAAAAGGTGATGGAGTCTTGCGTCGTGCCATACTTGATGAACTCAAGCGCAAATATAAAAACTATCCCAGTCAGGACGCTTCGTTCCGCGAATACGGTTTCGGAGCTACCATGGTGACTATCCGATAACCGGGGTAACAGCAGGAAACCAGAATACCATTCCGGACATAAGTCACACAGATTTATTCCTGCTCTGAAGATATCAGCATCTTTTCAGAAAAAGATGCTGATATTTTAATCAAAAGAAGAGCATATTTTCCGGAAAAGAAGAGCATGTTTTTTTAGCTCTGTGTACAGTAAGTGTAATTCATTGAAATGCACGGATATACATCTAAGTGTACAAATTTCTATTTTCCTGCTCTTTTCGAATCCTTATCTTTGCCTGAAAGAATCCAATTCAGGCATTTTTTATATGAAAACACACATTATCCGTCGTGCTTTGCTTGCACTAGGCATCTGTTCTGCACTGAATATGCAGGCACAGGCTCCACATCCCGAACGTATCTACCTGTCGGGGACAGGTACAGACTATACCCGTACATGGGAATTTTATTGTTCCAAAGGACAAAATTCCGGAAAATGGAAATCCATAGAGGTTCCTTCCTGCTGGGAATTGCAAGGATTTGGAGAATACACTTATGGACGTTATTATACCATCAAGGGAGCAAAACCCAGTGATGAAACAGGTATATACCGCTATCGTTTTCTTACTCCCGATTGTGGAAAAACCGACCGCATTAAACTGTTTTTCGACGGAGTGATGACCGATGCCGAAGTTTGGGTAAATGGGAAGCCGGCAGGACAGATCCATCAGGGAGCTTTTTATCGTTTTTCTTATGACATAACTTCACTGCTGAAAGCCGAGGGGGAAAACCTGCTCGAAGTGAAAGTAGCCAAGCAGTCTGCAAACAAGTCGGTGAATGCTGCCGAACGACGTGCCGACTGGTGGCTGTATGGGGGCATCTATCGTCCGGTATGGCTGGAGGTCGTTCCTGCTGTTTCGATGGAACATTTTATACTCGATGCGCGTGCAGACGGTTCGCTGCGTGCTTCGGTGCGCACGGCTGGTAATGCCGAAGGACATGTGTTGGCTGTATCCATAAGAGGATTGAAAGACGGAAAGCCCTTACGGACACTGCAAGGCAAAGAGCAGGTCAGTTGTCCGCTTGCCACCTCCGGCAGAGAAACCGAGTTTACATGCAAATGGTCGGATGTAAAAGTATGGAATACTGAAGCTCCGGAACTTTATGTGGCGCGTCTGGAACTGAAAGACCGCAGCGGAAACGTTATTCAGGTTCGTGAAGAGCGGATCGGATTCCGTACCATTGAGTTTTTTCCGCAAGACGGTATTTATCTGAACGGAACCCGCCTGATTGTGAAAGGTATCAACCGGCATTCGTTTTCGGTAGACGGCGGACGGACTACAAGTGCAGCCATGAGTCGTCAGGATGCTCTGCTCATTAAAGAAATGAATATGAATGCTGTACGTTCTCATTATCCGCCCGATGAACATTTTCTTGATATGTGCGACTCTCTCGGACTGGTATATATCGATGAGCTTTCGGGCTGGCATGGACGTTATGATACGGAAACCGGCGCACGGCTGATCAGAGAAATGGTAGAACGGGATGTGAATCATCCGTCGGTTATCTTATGGAGTAACGGAAACGAAGGCGGATGGAATACCGATAATGACAGCCTTTTCTGTAAATATGATAAGTTTCAGCGTCGGCATGTCATCCATCCTTGGGCTGATTTCGACGGACTTGATACGCATCATTATCCGGCCTACCTTACAGGTGTGGCACGCTTTACCAACGGATATAAGGTGTTTATGCCTACAGAGTTTATGCATGCCATGTACGATCAGGGTGGAGGAGCCGGACTTCGTGACTTTTGGGACAGGTGGATGACGAATCCCATGTTTGCAGGAGGCTTTATCTGGGTATTCTGTGATGAGGCTCCCAAACGTTCCGACAGAGGAGGCGTGCTCGATTCGGACGGATCGAATGCTCCCGATGGTGTTGTGGGACCACGCAGGGAAAAGGAAGGAAGTTTCTATGCCATACGTTCCCAGTGGTCGCCAGTACAGATAAAACCCTTGCTTATAACAGAACATTTCGATGGAAGCTTTTTCGTCTCGAATGAATATATCTATACCAATTTAAAGGATTGCCGGATGACTTATGAAGTTTTGTCGTGTGACATTCCTATGCAGGGAGCTGTTCCCCGTATATTGTCGCGTGGCGAGGTTACGCTTCCTGCCTTGTCTCCGGGTGAAACAGGCAAAGCTCGTTTTTCGCTGCCGGCTTCTTTTGCTGAAGGAGATGTATTGAAACTGGAAGCCTTCGACAGGGACGGACATCGTATTTGTGATTGGTCTTTTCCTATCCGGCTGGCAAATCCGTATTTTCAGCGTCATTTGGCACAGGTTTCCACAGGCTTGTCCGGCAATGCTGTTTCGGCACGTAACAACGGAAAAGAAATTGTACTGAAAAGTGAGAAGGTAAGCGTAACTTTCGATGCGGCTACGGGGATGATTCTCCGTGTGCTTTCAGGGAATACTGAGATACCTTTAACCAATGGTCCGGTAGCAGTCGGCATGAAGATGCTCTACCAGCCTGCCAGCAGTTATGTGCGTCAGGATTCGGAAGAAGCCGTTTTTTGTGCCCGCTACAAGGGAGGAGCCGATTCTATTGTCTGGCGGCTTACCTCTCAGGGATTACTTTACATGGATGCGGTACTGCTGAACCGTGCGTCGGGAGGCGGAGGTTTCGATGATGCTTTCATGGATACGGAGGTATATAATCTGGGATTGACTTTTTCTTATCCGGAACGCATTTGTAAGGGGATGAAATGGCTGGGCAGAGGACCTTACCGGGTGTGGAAAAACCGTATTCCGGGTACGAATTATGGTATCTGGCATAAAGATTGCAACAATACCGTTACGGGCGAGAGTTACGACAATCTCGTTTACCCTGAATTTAAGGGCTATCATGCCAATATGTATTGGGCTACGTTCGAAAGCGATACAGCACCTTTTACTGTTTATTCGCGTACGGACGGTATTTTCTATCGTGTCTTTACACCCGAAGAACCGAAAGGCAGTGCAAAACGGACCATGCCCGAATTTCCTGAAGGGGATATATCGTTCTTGCTTGATATCCCTGCCATCTGTTCGTTCAAGCCGATTGAACAACAAGGTCCGAACAGTCAGCCGGGAAATATACGTATCAAGAAGGGAGATGAAGGGTTACGTCTGAACCTGATGTTCGATTTCAGAAAAGAGAATTAAAAATATTCTCGTTGGGTTGTACTGCTAAAACTGTTTTATTTTGGCGGGATAAATTAATAATAATGTGTACCTTTGCAGGCTGAAATCAGAACAAGTGTATGCAACAAGACAATAAACCTATTATTGAAGTAAAGAATGTGTCGAAGTTTTTTGGTGAAAAAACGGCACTCGATAATATAAACTTATCTATCCGTAAAGGTGAGTTTGTGACGATTCTTGGTCCTTCCGGATGCGGAAAGACTACTTTGCTGCGGCTTATCGCAGGTTTTCAGACTGCCTCGGAGGGCGAGTTGTACATTGGTGGGAAGGAGATTACACAAATTCCTCCGCATCGTCGTCCGGTGAATACGGTATTCCAGAAGTATGCTTTGTTTCCTCACCTGAATGTATATGATAATATCGCTTTCGGACTGAAGCTGAAAAAAATGCCTAAGGCAGAAATGGAGAAAAAGGTGAAGGCTGCGTTGAAAATGGTGGGGATGACCGACTATGAGTACCGTGACGTAAACTCTTTGTCGGGCGGACAGCAACAGCGTGTGGCTATTGCCCGTGCCATTGTAAACGAGCCGGAAGTGTTGTTGCTTGATGAGCCTCTTGCTGCACTCGACCTGAAAATGCGTAAGGACATGCAGATGGAGTTGAAGGAAATGCACCGCCGTCTGGGCATTACCTTTGTTTATGTTACTCACGATCAGGAAGAAGCATTGACACTGAGTGATACTATCGTGGTAATGAGCGAAGGAAAAATCCAGCAGATAGGTACACCGACAGATATCTATAATGAGCCGATCAATTCGTTTGTTGCCGATTTTATTGGTGAAAGTAATATCTTGAACGGTACGATGGTGCGTGACTGTCTGGTTCGTTTCTGCGGTCAGGAGTTTGAGTGTGTGGATAAGGGATTTGGAGAAAATGCTCCTGTCGATGTGGTGATACGTCCGGAAGACTTGTATATATTTCCTGTTTCCGATGCTGCACAGCTTCGCGGTATCGTTCAGTCGTGCATCTTTAAGGGAGTGCATTACGAAATGGCAGTTGCCGTAGGCGATTATGAATTTCTGGTACAAGATTATCATGCTTTCGAAGCAGGTTCGGAAGTCGGTCTGCTGATTAAGCCGATGGACATACATATCATGCAGAAGGAACGTGTATGTAATACGTTTGAGGCATCCATGGTGGATGAAACGCATGTGGAATTTCTCGGTTGTGAGTTCGAATGTTCTCGGGTGGACATGAGTGACTCGTCACGCGACTGGAAAAATGTGAAGGTAGAGGTCGATTTCGACAAAGTGATATTGCAGGATAATGAAGAAGACGGTATGCTTACCGGTGAAGTGAAATTCATTCTTTATAAAGGAAACCATTATCATCTTACTGTCTTTTCCGATTGGGACGAGAATGTATTCGTTGATACTAATGATGTGTGGGACGATGGTGACCGTGTAGGTATCACTATTCCTGCTGAGGCTATTCGTGTAATATGTTAATATAAGGATAATGAAGAAATTGCAACATTTTTTCTCTTCACGCAAGAGTTGGGTTTTGCCGTATCTCATTTTTTCGGTCATATTCGTAATTATTCCGCTGTTGCTGATTGTAGTATATGCATTTACCGACGATATGGGACATCTTACACTGGCTAATTTCAGTAAGTTTTTTGCTCATTCGGAGTCTGTCAATACATTTGTGTACTCTATAGGTATTGCCATTCTTACCACTCTTGGCTGTATATTACTGGGTTATCCGGTAGCTTGGATTCTGAACAACAGCAAGAATCTGAGTTATTCGCGTACGCTGATCATGTTGTTTATCCTTCCGATGTGGGTAAACATTCTGGTACGTACACTTGCCACGGTAGCGTTGTTCGATTTTTGCAGGCTGCCGTTGGGAGAGGGAGCTTTGATTTTCGGTATGATATACAATTTTATTCCCTTTATGATTTATCCCATTTACAATACCTTGCAGAAGATGGACAGAAGTTACATTGAAGCAGCACAGGATTTGGGAGCAAACTCTTTCCAGGTATTCTGGAAGGTTATATTTCCTTTGTCCATGCCGGGTGTGGTAAGCGGTATCATGATGGTATTCATGCCTACTATTTCGACTTTTGCCATTGCCGAGCTGTTGACCATGAACAATATCAAGCTTTTCGGAACTACCATACAGGAAAATATAAACAACAGCTTGTGGAACTACGGAGCAGCTCTTTCGCTCATCATGTTGTTCCTTATTGCCGCAACTTCCTTGTTTACTCCCGAAAATAAGGATGAGTCGGAGAGAGGAGGTGGTGTATGGTAAGAAGAATCATCGAGCAGACATATTTGTGGATATTGCTGATTTTGCTTTATGCACCTATTCTGATTATTGTGGTTTATTCGTTTACCGAAGCAAAAGTGCTGGGCAACTGGACAGGTTTTTCATTTAAGCTTTATGAGTCACTGATGAATACCGGTGCACATCATTCACTGATGAATGCCTGTATCAATACGATTGCCATTGCTTTCATTGCTGCTACGGTTTCTACTTTGTTGGGAAGTATTGCAGCCATTGGAATATTCAACTTGCGGGCTCGCAGCCGGAAAGCTGTAGGATTTATCAATACGATTCCTATCTTAAACGGGGATATCATTACGGGTATATCGTTGTTCCTGCTGTTTGTTTCTTTGGGAGTGACACAGGGATTTACAACTGTTGTGCTGGCTCATATTACTTTTTGTACGCCTTATGTGGTGCTGAGTGTACTTCCCCGTCTGAAACAGATGAATCCGAACCTGTATGAAGCAGCACTCGATCTGGGAGCTACACCGATGCAGGCACTCTGGAAAGTGATTATTCCTGAGATACGTCCGGGCATGATCAGCGGTTTCCTGCTGGCACTGACTATCTCGTTCGATGATTTTGCCGTAACAGTGTTTACCATCGGTAATCAGGGACTGGAAACCCTCTCTACTTATATTTATGCCGATGCCCGAAAGGGAGGACTGACTCCTGAGCTTCGTCCGTTGTCCGCCCTTACGTTTGTTGTTATATTGGTATTGTTGATTATTATTAACCGCAGAGCCGGAAAAGCTCAGAAGAAATAAGGCTTTGCCGGAGTAGAAACCGTGTGCTGAAACATAGAATGAAAAGATTATATCAATTTATCGTATGTCTGTGGGCTTGCCTTACGATGGCAAGCTGCTATAATGCTGATGAGTCACGCCAGAATATATTGAAAGTATATAACTGGGCAGACTATATTGGTGAAGGCGTGCTGGAAGATTTTCAGCAATACTATAAAGAACAGACAGGAGAAGATATACGTATCGTTTATCAGACTTTCGATATAAACGAAATCATGCTCACCAAAATCGAAAAAGGGCATGAGGATTTTGATGTGGTATGTCCTTCGGAATATATCATCGAACGAATGCTGCATAAAGGTTTGTTGCTGCCTATCGATACTACCTTTGCGCATTCTCCTAATTACATGAAAGCTATTTCTCCGTATATTCTTCGACAAATAAATAAACTGGGAACTGCTGAAAATCCGGCAAGCCGATATGCTGTATGTTATATGTGGGGAACTGCCGGACTGTTGTACAATACTCAGTATGTTACTGCCGAGGATATGAAAACATGGGGCTGTCTGTGGGACAAACGTTTTGCAGGACGTATTCTGATGAAAGACGCCTATCGTGATGCTTATGGTACAGCTATGCTGTATGCTTACCGCAAGCAGCTTGCCGACAGTACCGTTACTGTTCCTGAATTGATGAACGATTATTCTCCGGCAGCTATGGATACGGTAGAAAAGTATCTGAAACTGTTGAAACCCAATGTCGCTGGCTGGGAAGCCGATTTCGGAAAGGAAATGATGACAAAGGGAAAAGCATGGATAAATATGACTTGGAGCGGTGATGCACAATGGGCTATCGAAGAAGCTGAACAGGTGGGTGTCGATTTGTCTTATTCTATCCCTGAAGAAGGTAGTAATATCTGGTACGACGGATGGGTGATTCCGAAGTATGCCAAGAACGTAAAAGCTGCAAGTTACTTTATCAACTTTCTGTGCCGTCCCGATATTGCTTTGCGCAATATGGAAGAAAATGGCTATGTCAGCGCAATAGCTGCTCCCGAAATCATGGAAGCATTCATTGATACAACACTGACTGAAACGGTGGATGCAAGCTACTTTTTCGGACCGGAAGGACGTGATGTAAAATTACGCAATACGCAATATCCTGATATTTCTGTCGTAAACCGTTGTTCCATGATACGCGATTTTGGTGACAAGACGGTCAATGTACTTGAAATCTGGTCACGTATCAAAGGGGATAATTTGAATAGCGGGATTGTTATTCTTATTCTGGTTGTTGTAGCGGGACTGAGCGGATGGCAGATACACCGCCGTATTCAGGCGTACAAGCGTAAACGCAAGCAGCATCGTAAGCGCCGGCGCAGATGATTATCCCTAAAAGAAATAGGAAACTCCCTATCGGCAAATGGAGAGTTTCCGTTGCAGGAGGATTTTTATCCTCCTATTTTTGTATCAGGAAATTAAAAAGATATTGAATATGAAGATTAAGAAGTTCGCTTTATTACTTTGCCTTGCGCTTTGTGCATGTTGTTTGCCGGCAAATGCCTCGTCATTAGGCGATATACGCGTAAATGCTCGTTTTCTGACAGACCGTATGGCTTTCGAACTGAATCTGAACCAGAATCAGTACAATGATTTGTTTGAAATAAACTTTGACTTTCTGAGTGGAGTGGATCCTTATCTGACGGGTATGGCATGTGCCGATGCTGCTGCACTTGATGCTTATTATCGGTATTTGGATGAAAGAAACGATGACCTTCGCTGGATTCTTTCCAGTTCGGCATACACTCGTTTTCTTGCAATCGAATACTTTTTCCGTCCGATTTATGCGATGAATAATGTTTGTTATCTGCGGGTGTATAAGGTATACCCTAACAGAAGTTTCTTCTATTTCGGACGTCCGGTACATTACCTTACTTACCATGGAGCACACAGTCGCCGTTTTTACCGGAATACAGGCTATTACTGTGCGCATTATACCGGTCGTTATCATCATCCGGTGTATAAAGGTCATTTCCACTCTCGTCCGGAGTTCAGAAAACATGACTTTATCGCTCCTCGGCCGGTTAAGAATCCCGGATATCATTTTACTCCGGCACGACCTTCAGCTCCGGCAGCACCCTCTCATCGTCCTGAGGCACGTCCGCCATATCGTCCGGGTATAAGTGCAAAACCTGCTCCCAAACCGGTACCAAAGCCAGACAAACGTCCGCCTCATGCAAGTGGTATCCGTCCGCCTCAAAACGGAAATCATCATTCGGTCAGACCCGGTACTTCCAGACCGTCGGATAAAGCTCCCAACAGGGTGACAAGACCTTCAAGGACAGAACGTAAGGATAACCGTCCGTCTGTTCGTCCGGAAAGAAAAGAAAACAGGAAACCAGTTAAACAAATAAAAGAAAAATCTTTCTTGCACAACATGTAAGTAAAACGTATTTTTGCGGCAGATATCAATAAAGATATTATGAAAAGTCGAGTACTTAAATGGATTGCCGCAGGATTGATTGCAGTTGTGCTTGTGGCAGGAACAGGACTCTTTCTTTTTCGGGGAGCCCTGTTGCGCTGTGTTGCCGATGAAAAGTTGGCTGCTTTAGAGCAGCGTTATAACTTGCGTATTGCCTATCGTGAATTGGGAATGCCTTCTTTGTCTGTCATCCGCCTGGAAGGATTGACGGTAGTTCCTGAAGATCACGATACCTTACTGACTCTCGAAAAAGCCGAGATCGATATCGATTTGCTTCCTTTGCTTAGAAAAAGAGTTTCCGTACATCAGGTTGATGTAGAGGGTATGAAACTTTCTTTTGTAAAGCAAGGTAATGTTTCGAACTATGATTTTCTTTTCCGTCAACAGACTGTATCGGAGGCTGATTCGGGTAAAGTAGAAAGTGTATTGGCTGGATACGATGTGCAGGTAAGTAAAATACTTAGCCTGGTATTCAGATTATTGCCGGAAAATGGAGAATTGCGCAACCTGAGTGTGACGGCGCGCCGGGACTTGCTGCAAACAAGTTTTTATATTCCTGAGCTTATACTGGCAAACAGTCAGTTTGCTTCTGCCATTCAGGTGGAAGAGGGAGCTGTAAAGGGAGAATGGAAAGTAAGAGGTACGCTTGCACGCAGTATGCGCCTGATAGAAGGCAGCATTGCTTCCGGCAGTACAAATGAAAAAATCATACTTCCCTACATCCGTCCCCATTATAATGCGACGGTTGCATTCGATTCCATAGCCTTTAAGCTTTCAGAAAAGTCTGCTTCTGCTACGCCTCTTACACTGGAGGGGATGGCATCTGTAGACGGGCTGGAGGTTTATCATACAGCACTTTCACCCGATACGATTGATCTAGATAAAGGAAAGCTGGAATATACCTGCCATGTAGGAAGTAATTATTTCGAATTGGACAGTGTTTCTACTGTTATATTCAACCGCCTTGATTTCCATCCTTATTTACGGGTAGAAAAAGAAAAAAAGTGGCATTATACGGCAAGCATCCATCGTTCGCCTTTCCCTTCCGAAGATTTGTTTGCTTCCTTGCCAAAAGGTTTGTTCCGCCATGTACAGGGTATTCGTACATCAGGCAAACTGAGTTATGATTTATTGTTGGATGTTGATTTCAATCATCTGGATAGTCTGCAATTCTCTTCCGATCTGCGCGGGCATGGTTTCCGTATCGAAAGCCTGGGTGGCAGTGAACTTACCAAGATGAACGAGGAGTTTGAATATACGGCATACGAGAACGACTTGCCGGTAAGAACATTCTTTATCGGACCGTCGAATCCTAATTTCCGTCCGCTCAACCGTATTTCTCCTTTGCTTCAGATGGCAATCATGCAGTCGGAAGACGGAGGGTTTTATTATCATCAAGGGTTTCTTCCTGGAGCTATTCAGGAAGCTCTCGCCTACGATTTGCAGGTAGGACGCTTTGCACGTGGAGGAAGCACTATTACCATGCAGCTGGTAAAGAATGTTTTTCTGAACCGTCATAAAAATATTGCCCGAAAGCTGGAGGAAGCTCTTATCGTATGGCTGATAGAAAACCAGCATCTCACTTCAAAGGAACGTATGTACGAAGTATACCTGAATCTGGTAGAATGGGCTCCTTTGGTATACGGTGCTTGTGAAGCTTCACATTTTTATTTCGAAAAAGAACCTTCCGACCTTACCGTAGAAGAAGCTATATTTCTGGCTTCCATTGTACCGAAGCCCAAACATTTCCGTTCTTCATTCAATGAAGATGCTACTTTGCGTGATTCACAAGGAGGTTATTTCCGCCTGATAGCCGAAAGACTGTGTGCAAAAGGATTGCTTACAGAAGAGGAAGCTGCGGCTGTTCGTCCGGAGATAACAGTAAAAGGGAAGGCTAGGGAGATGATCTTATATCCCGACAGCATCAGATAAATGTTGGTTTACAGAATAAGCTGGTAGTCTGTCACCCCAAGCCATCGTCCGAATTTCATACCGACCTCTTCGAACGAAGACGCTTTTCTGAATCCTAAAGCTTCATGGAAGGCGCAGCTTGCTGTATTCTCACTCGTGATACAGGCTATCAGGACATGTATGCCGCGTCGTCTGCATTCGTCTGTCAGACGCTGCATGAGCAGCCGGCCCAGTCCTTTTCCCGTATGGGCAGGAGACAGATATACAGTCGTTTCAAGTGTGCGGTTGTAGGCTTCCCGTTCTTTCCACGGATGTGCGTAGCAATATCCCACAATTTCTCCGTCTGTTTCGTATACAAAATACGGATATCGCGCTGAAATTTCAGAGATTCTTTTTTGCATCTCTTCTTCGCTGACAGGTTCTATATCGAAAGTACTCGTACTATGTGCGATATATTCATTGTAAATTGCCGTTATGGCAGAAGTATCTTGTAGGGTAACCGCTCTGATCATGATTGTTTTTTCTTTTTTTTATTGCAAAAGTAAAGAAATAGCAGCATACATGTATGAGGCTTTTATTACTTTCTTTGGAAACTCTATGAGAGTACCTTATTTTTTTGTACGAATATTTAAAAAACGTCGTGATGTTTTCTGAAAAACATCAGCATAAAATAAAAAAACGTCAGCAGATTTTTAGGTGAGTCTGCTGACGTAGGTTACCGATAAGATAAAGATTATTTCTTGGATGCTTGCATGTTTGTATAATTCAATGTCTCTGGTGCTCCTAAATAGCTGTCTTTCAATCCTCCGCAATCTATCAGAATCTTTTCGAATACAATACCTGGATTGAGTGGGCGTATACGTAAAGTATGCTTACCTGCTGTTACTTTGTGTTGTGTTTCCGATTTAATTATCGGATTCGCTTGCCATTCGCCAAGCTCTCCACGATAGTGTCCGTTGAAGTTGATTATTTGTTCGTTCTCTCCATCCACACTGATGCCATAACTTAAGCCCTTGTTATGATTGAAGTTCAGTGTAGGAGCGAGCAGAAGAGTTACATTGATGTTGTTGCTTTTGGTGAAATCAATATCATATTCCAGATAACAATTTTCAGGGCAAACAGTTACAGGAGTTGTGGTTACACCGGAAAGTGTTTTTCCAAAATCCGGAATTATTATCCACTGTGTTTCCTTTCCATTCGTAGCACGGGTATAGTGTTCTGCTTCCATTGAAACATATCCATCTTTTTCGGCAAATGTATGAGGAAATTTCTCTGGAGATATTCGTACGACTTCAGGCATGACTTGCTTTGGAGGATTATTCCATGATGTATAACCGATGTGTACCTGATCCATCATGTGGTTCCATTTCCCATCGCTTATCTGTTTGTTGTAGTATTGCATGAGCAAAGAGTCTCGCTTAAAACAACTGGCTACTCTGTCTGCCCATATATTGGCTTCCGGGTTGTTTTCTTTTGCCAGTCGGTGGTTCATGGCTTGTGCATAATACATGTTGTACAGATTGGCACATGCCTGCACCGGAAAGTTCACAAGTTGTTCGTAGGCGTTCCGATAATTACCGGGCATTTCTTGCAGTAAGTTATCGGCATCGCGTGCCAGAGCATTGTATTCGTTTACAACTTTTTCCCATTCTCCGTAGTTGAAACTGTAAGTTTGATAGTTAAGTATTTCAGGGGTTACACGGCGGTTGTATTTAGGATAAAGCGACAAGATGCGTGCGGCTTCTTTGGCATAGGTCGTTCCAAACTGTTCACGACAGAATGATTCGGTATGCTCTTGAAGATTGTTTGCTTGAAATCTGTCGGGGTTCCATGCCATATCCAAAAAGAAAGTAATGGGATATTCCATTGGTCTCAAGTCGCCTACATTGACAATCCACAACTGTCGAATACCGTATTCGTATGCCAGATGCATCTGTTCCCATACTCTCGGGATAGGACTGATGTTAATCCATTTTGAATTTCTCGGTGCGCCGACATAGTCGAAATGATAATACATACCGTATCCTCCCTTACGAGGCTTTTCTGTCAGGTCAGGAAGTTTTCGTATATTTCCCCAGTTGTCGTCACAAAGCAGCAGAGTGATATCGTCTGGAACTTTCATTCCTTTATCGTAGTAATTTTGAACTTCTTTGTAAAGAGCCCATACTTGTGGTGTCTTATCGACGGATTTTCCGGTCACTTTACGGATGATCTGTCGCTGGTCATTGACGATTCTCTTCAGTAAAGCTATGTTTTTCTTTTCATTGGGAGTATATTCGTGGTCTTTACCTTCTTCTCCACCCATTGGAGCATCACCGTCGCCACGCATGCCTACCGTAACTACTTTTTCCCAGTTTCTAGCACGTTCCATACCGAATGTCCAAAATTCTTGCAGAGTTTTGGAGTTTGTCTGGTAATCCCATCTGCCACTTCCTCTCCGTTTCCAGTCTTGCTGGTTCAAAGCCATAGGCTCATGATGAGAAGTTCCCATAATAATCCCCATTTTATTGGCGAGAGGACCGTTTTCTGCATCATCATCGTAGAAGGCATTTCCCCACATAGCAGGCCACATGAAGTTACCTTTCAGACGTAAAACCAATTCGAATACTTTTTCGTAAAACTTACTATTGAAGCCGCCGAATGTTTCATGTGCCCATCCACTTAATGCCGGAGCTTCATCATTCAGAAAAATGCCTCTGTATTTTACTTTAGGTTCCCCGTCAGAATAACTTCCGGGACGGATATATACATTTTCTCTATGTACTGTCGGAACATCTGCCCACCAGTACCAGGGAGAAACTCCCATTTGACGTGAGAGTTCGTAGATGCCGTATATTGTTCCTCGTTTGTCGCTTCCTGCAATCACCAGCGCACGGGCGATTCCTTTTTGTGGATGTTCCAGCAAACTAATAATGTATTTTTCATTTTTTCCAGCAAGTTCCTTTTCTGAAATCTTCTTATTTTTTATCAGCTGGCGTATAATCGGACTTTCCATGCTTCCTACATAGATACAAACAGAATCATTGCCAGCAGATGATGATACAACAGGACGGTTACCAGATACGCGGAAAAAATCTTCTTTCAGATTTTCAACCGCCATTCGGATTCCTTCGTCTTCATTGCTGTCGGTCACAATGCGGCAAGGAGTACATTGATTGATTAATGTAAAATATCCTGTTTCTTTTTGGAAGAATACAAACTGATCTGTAGCATGTCCCTTTATAAGAAATAGGGAAAGTACAGCAAATAAAATAAGTTTTTTCATGGTATAAAGTTACTTTTTGGTTCGTACAAAGGTAAGTATGTTTTTGTATGAAAACAAAGCTAGAATATGTTGCAGGTCATAAATGTAACACTGAGAAAAGTATATGTAACAGACATGGGGCGCGATGTAATCTGGTAGCAAGGCTTTGAATCAATAAGTGAAATGAAATGACCTTATTCCTTATACTTTTGTGTATCATGAAAAACAAAAAGAAAAGTATAGAATGAAAACAACAGATTGGTTTAATATTAAGTTAGGGTTAGTTTTATTATTTCTTTGCTCCGCTTTTGACTGCGGAGCAAAGATTACCTTACCCAAATTACTGGCAGATGGAATGGTCTTGCAACGTGAATGTCCGGTAAAGATATGGGGAAAATCCGATGTGGGTGAGAAAGTGGAATTAAAGTTCCGTGGCAAAACATTTCGTACTGTTGCCGATGAGAAAGGTTGCTGGATGATTGAGCTTCCTGCCTGGAAAGCTGGAGGTCCGTATGATATGCAAATAAACGAAGTGACTTTGCATAATATATTAATAGGTGATGTATTTCTTTGTTCCGGTCAGTCGAATATGGAACTTCCGGTATCTCGTATAATGGATAAGTTTGCCGAAGAAGTAAACAGTTATGAAAATCCGATGATTCATTATATAAAAGTGCCTTATTGTTATGATTTTAAGATGCCTCAAACTGATACAAAGCAAGCGGCGTGGGTATCTCTTACTAAAGATAATGTAATGAATTACTCGGCTTTGTGTTATTTCTTTGCAAAACTCTTGTATCAGCAAACAGGAGTTCTTGTCGGAATTGTCAATTCCAGTTGGGGAGGTACACCTGTCGAAGCATGGATAAGTGAGTCTGGACTGAAAGATTTTCCGTCATATCTGAATCAGAAAGCAATGTATGAGTGTGATGATTTGGTAACTGAAATTAAACAGTCTGAAAGAATGCATCAGCAGGAATGGCAGAAAGAATTATATAAATCGGATGAAGGACTTCACACTGAAACTCCCTGGTATGCGGCATCATTCGACGACCGATCATGGAAAACAGTTGATATGTTTTCTTCTTCATGGGCAACGAATGGATGGCGTCCGATAAATGGTTCGCACTGGTTCCGTCAGCAGATAAATATTCCAGAATCATGGAATAATAAAGAGGCCATACTTCGGTTAGGTTGTATTGTTGACGCTGATTCGGTATACGTCAATGGATGCCTGGTAGGAACAACCTCTTATCAGTATCCTCCCCGTATTTATAAGGTTCCGGCTGGAGTCTTGAAAACAGGACAGAACCAGATTACCGTACGTCTGATCAGCAACGGAGGATATCCCTCTTTTGTGAAAGAAAAGCCTTATAAGCTGATATGTGGAAAAGATGAAATCGTATTATCTCCGTCGTGGAAATATCATGTAGGAGCGGAAATGCCTTCTGCTCCGGCATCAACCAACTTTCATTATGTACCGGTAGGACTATACAATGGAATGATTGCGCCTTTAGAAAATTACATGTTTAAAGGAGTCGTTTGGTATCAGGGAGAATCGAATGTTGGAAAATGGCAAGAATACTCATCTTTGCTGACTGCTTTGATGAAAGACTGGAGAAAGCTTTTCCAAAATGATAAGTTGCCTTTTTATATTGTTGAATTGGCTGATTTCTTGGCGCCTGATGATCTGGGACGTGCAAGCTGGGCGGCACTTCGGGCTCAGCAGGCAAAGGCTGCTCAATCGGTAGACCATGCTACATTAATAAAGAACAGTGATACCGGTGAGTGGAATGATATTCATCCGCTTGATAAGAAAACAGCAGGAACGCGACTTGTAGAAGCTGTACTGTCTGCTGAATGATAAAACAAAAAAAGAGATATACTATGAGCACAATTCAAAACCAGAAAGTAACTCTGACCGAAAAAATTGGCTATGGGTTAGGAGATTGTTCTGCGAACCTCGTGTTCCAGATGATGATGATTTATCAAACAAAATTTTATACCGATATATTCGGTCTGGAAGGAGCGATAGCGGGTACAGTCATGTTAGTGGCGCGTATAGTCGATGCTTTTGTTGATCCGACCGTTGGTATCTTGTCCGACAGAACAAATTCCCGATGGGGAAAGTATCGTCCGTGGGTGTTATGGACTGCTTTGCCTTTTATGGTATTCTATGTATTGGCATTCTATAATCCGGGTATTGAGGATAAAGGGCTTGTAGCTTTGTATGCTACTATTTCGTATACATTATTGATGACGATGTATTCATTCAATAATACTCCTTATTCTTCTTTGGGAGGTGTGATGTCTGCCGATATCAAAGAACGTACCAGTATTACTTCTATCCGTTTCATCTTTTCTACTATTGCCCAGTTTGTTGTTCAAGGGCTGACACTTCCTTTGGTCAGCAAGTTTTCCGATGGTGGAGATAAAGCTCATGGCTGGTTGTGTACTATTTCCTTGTTTGCGATAATAGGTTTCATTTTTCTTGTTACCGTATTTTTTTCTGCTAAAGAACGAATAACTCCTCCTGCCGGACAGAAAAACAATACACGTCAGGATATAAAGGATGTATTGAGCAGTTTGCCGTGGCGGGCTATGTTTGTATTGACACTGTTTGTTTTTATAACATTGGCAATGTGGGGAAGTGCAATGAACTATTATTTCGAAAATTATGTAGATGCTGGGGCGTTATATGCTTTTCTCGATAAGTTAGGATTGGTTGCAACCGAGGCTCAAGATTCAATAGGTTATTCTATACTAAATGCTTTTGGACTGATAGTCAGTTCTCCTGATAAGGCATACGAGGTTGGTTTTGGAGTTTTTAATATGTTAGGAGCTTTGGTTCAATTTTTCGGAGTAATTTTGTTATCAGAATATCTGGCTAATAAGTACGGAAAGAAGCAAACCTTCATTGTTTGTTTAACGCTGACTGCTATCTTTACAGCCATGTTCTATTTCCCGGCAAAGGACAATATAGGATTCATGTTTGTATTGAACTTCCTGAAGAGTTTGGCTTATGCACCTACCGTGCCTTTGTTGTGGGCGATGATAGCTGACGTAGCCGATCATTCTGAATATGTACATTATCGTCGTGCTACCGGATTTGTGTTTGCTGGAGTAGTTTTTGCTCTTAAGGCTGGACTAGGTGTGGGAGGAGCTATTTTAGGTTTCTTGTTGTCTGGCTTTGGCTATATATCAGGAGCAGGAGTTGCTCAAAGTGATTCGGCTATTCATGGAATTATACTTTCGTCAAGTCTTATTCCTGCAGCAACATTCTTTGTCGGAGTGATAGCTTTGTTCTTCTATCCGATAACGAAAAAATATAATGAGAAAATGCAGGCAGAACTTGCCGAACGTAGAAGTAAAAACGATTATTAACCTTTAAAAAAATCATATCATGAGAGTGAAACACATTGCATCAGCATTATTGATAGCAGCTTTTGTTGCTGCTTGTGGAAATCAAAAGGCAACAGTAGTTGAAGAACCTTCTCTGAAGGATGCTGTTGGTGATAAATTCCTGATGGGAGTAGCGTTGAATGTTAATCAGTCTTCAGGTGTTGATACCAGTTCGATAAAACTTGTGAAGCAGCATTTCAATTCGATTGTAGCTGAGAACTGTATGAAGTGTGAAGTGATTCATCCGGAAGAAGATCGTTACGATTTTACCTTGGCTGATCAATTTGTCAGTTTTGGAGAAAAAAATGGTATGGCTGTTATCGGGCATTGCCTTATCTGGCATTCACAATTGGCTCCGTGGTTCTGTGTGGATGAAAAAGGAAATAATGTGACTCCTGAAGTGCTTAAGCAACGTATGAAAGATCATATTACAACAATTGTAACCCGATATAAAGGACGTATAAAGGGATGGGATGTTGTAAATGAGGCTATTCTAGAAGACGGCTCGTATCGTAAAAGTAAATTTTATGAGATTTTAGGAGAAGAGTTCATTCCGTTAGCGTTTCAGTATGCGCATGAAGCTGATCCGGATGCAGAATTGTATTACAATGATTATGCCATGAATATGCCAGGCAAACGTGAAGGAGTAGTAAAGCTTGTCAGCAGTCTGAAAGAAAAGGGGATTCGCATAGATGCTGTAGGTATGCAGGGACATATGGGAATGGACTATCCTGATATTAATGAATTTGAACAAAGTATAGTGGCCTTTGCCGGAACTGGAGTAAAAGTGATGGTTACTGAGTGGGACATGAGCGCTTTGCCGACAGTAAAACAAAGTGCTAATATTTCGGATACCGTAGCTTATCAGAAAATGTTGAATCCTTATCCGGAAACATTGCCCGATTCTGTTTCTAAAGCATGGAATAACCGTATGAAGCAATTCTTCGGCTTATTTGAGAAACATGCTGATGTGATTAGTCGTGTAACTGCATGGGGAGTAAGTGATAGCGATTCATGGAAAAATGATTTTCCGGTGAAAGGACGTCATGACTATCCGTTGTTATTCGACCGTAACTATCAACCGAAACCTTTTGTAAAAGAAATTATGGCTGAGAGCCAGTCGCCGGCAGAAGAAAAGAAATAATAATCAGTTTTATCTATAAGAATTTAAATTTGATATTATCATGAAAAAAGAAGCAAGATATTTAGTTCCAGGTGATTATATGGCAGATCCTTCTGTACATGTCTTTAATGACAGACTCTATATTTATCCGTCTCATGACTGGGAAAGTGGAGTGCCTGAAAATGATAATGGTGATCATTTTAATATGAAAGACTATCATGTGTTTTCAACGGATGATGTGATGCATGGAGAGGTTGTAGATCACGGAGTTGTTTTGAAAGTTGAAGATATAGCTTGGGCAGGCAGACAATTATGGGATTGCGATGTAGCTTTCAAAAATGGTAAATATTACATGTATTTTCCAATGAAGGACCAGAATGATATTTTCCGTATGGGAGTTGCTATAAGTGACAGACCTGAGGGACCTTTTATCCCACAATCCGATCCGATGAAAGGTAGTTACAGCATTGATCCTGCCGTATTCTGCGATGACGATGGCAGTCATTACATGTACTTTGGAGGAATTTGGGGAGGACAGCTACAACGTTATCGTGATAATAAAGCTATAGAGAATCCTTACCTGCCGGCAGACAATGAACCAGCATTACCCGGTCGTGTAGTCAAGTTGCGTGATGATATGCTGGAATTTGCAGAGGCTCCACGTGCTGTCCTTGTCTTGGATGAACATGGAGAACCCTTGAAAGCTGGTGATCCTCACCGCTTTTTTGAAGCATCGTGGATGCATAAATATAATGGCAAGTACTATTTGTCGTATTCTACAGGAGATACTCATTTCTTATGTTATGCTATCGGTGATAATCCATACGGACCTTTTACTTACCAGGGTGTTATTCTTACTCCGGTAGTTGGATGGACTACTCATCATGCTATCGTGGAATATAAAGGAAAATGGTATTTGTTTCACCACGATTGTGTACCTTCTGGAGGAAAAACATGGTTACGTAGCTTAAAAGTTGTGGAACTGGAATATGATGCTGAAGGTAAGATTATTACAATAGATGGAGGAGAATGATCAGGAATTTATTTCTCGGTCTGTTATTCTGCGGATGGACTTTAGGAGCATCCGCAGAAGACGGCAGTCGTTTATGGCTGCGTCAAGATACTACTGCGAGTGCAACAATTGATTGTTTGTTGCACTCGCAGACGTTGAATATTGCACAGCGTGAACTGAATAGGTCGTGGAAAGGTGTTCCTGTCACTTTACAACTCTGTGCAGATAAGGAACACCTTGCTTTAGGAAAAGATGGTTATACTATCCGTACGGATAAAAATCATATAGTTATCGGTTCATTGTCGGAAACCGGACTGCTTTATGCTGCTTATCATCTGATTCGTTTACAGGAAACGGGTATTGATTTAGGCCATCTGGATATAAAGGAAAAGCCGGCATATGAATACCGAATACTGAATCATTGGGATAATCTGGATGGAACAATAGAACGCGGTTATGCTGGGCATTCGCTTTGGAAATGGGAAGAACTGCCTGATGTGTTATCTCCTCGTTATGAAGCATATGCACGTGCCAATGCTTCGGTTGGAATCAATGGTACGGTATTAAATAATGTCAATGCTTCTCCGGAAATATTGTCGGATGCATATCTGTTGAAAGTAAAAGCGCTGGCTGATGTTTTCAGGCCATACGGTTTAAAAGTCTACTTGTCTGTAAATTTTGCCTCTCCTATGGTTTTAGGAAAACTTGCTACAGCAGATCCTTTAAATACCGAGGTTTCAGAATGGTGGAAGAAAAAAGTACACGAAATATATTCGCAGATTCCTGATTTTGGCGGTTTTTTGGTGAAAGCTAACTCCGAGGGGCAGCCTGGTCCATGTGATTATCATCGTACACATGTTGAAGGAGCAAATATGCTTGCAGAGGCGTTGAAACCGTATGGAGGAATCGTAATGTGGAGAGCTTTTGTATATAGTCCTTCCGACAATGACCGTGCGAAACAGGCTTATCTGGAGTTTCAGCCACTGGATGGAAAGTTCCTCGACAACGTTATCGTGCAAGTAAAGAATGGTCCTATTGATTTTCAGCCGCGTGAACCGTATAGTCCTTTGTTTGGGGCGATGAAACATACACCATTAATGGCAGAATTTCAGGTTACACAAGAATACCTTGGGCATTCCAATCATTTGGCTTATCTGGCTCCGATGTGGAAAGAATTTTTCAGATATGTTGATCCGGATATGTTACGTGCCGTAGCAGGTGTGACTAATATTGGTGATGATGTGAATTGGTGCGGACACGATTTTGCACAGGCCAACTGGTATGCTTTTGGCAGACTTGCCTGGAATCCTCGTCTGTCGTCGGAAGAAATTGCCGATGAATGGTTGAAGCAGACCTTTACATCGAACAAAGATTTTCTTGTTCCAATGCGTGAAGTTATGCTGGAAAGTCGTGAAGCGGTGGTTAACTATATGATGCCATTGGGGTTACACCATATATTTGCGTGGGGACATCATTACGGACCAGAACCGTGGTGTGAGATAGAAGGGGCACGTCCCGACTGGCTTCCTTCGTATTATCATCGGGCAGATAGTGAAGGACTTGGCTTTGACAGAAGTGGTACAGGTAGTAATGCTGTTTCGCAATATCCCGATTCGTTGGCGAATATATGGGGAACGCTGGATACATGCCCCGAAGAATTTTTGCTTTGGTTTCACCATGTTCCGTGGACATATAAATTGAAAGACGGATATACGCTGTGGGAAGAACTGTGTTATAAGTATGATACGGGGCTGAAAGAGGTACGGCGTTTTCGCGATACATGGAATCAGATGCGTCCGTATATTGATACAGAGCGTTATGAAGCAGTTGCAAAACGCTTGGATATTCAGGTAAATGATGCCGTCTGGTGGAAAGATGCCTGCTTGTTGTATTTTCAGAGCTTTTCGAAAATGAAATTTCCCAAAGATATAGAAAAGGCAACTTTCCGGCTGAAAGAACTGAAAAAGGTACATTTGCCTATTACGAATTTTGAATGTCCAGGGGCAGATCTATTGCCAAGAAAGGAATGAGCTGAAATATAGTTCTTCTGCTTTTCCTGATAATAACAGCGGATTAGGTCTGTTTTTTGTACAAAAGTTGAAATAGTTTGTACGAAAAGGCAAAAAGGTTTGTACGAAAAATAAAGAAGTTTGTACAGAAAAAAAGAAAACTCCAGCATGTTTTTAGAACGATATGCTGGAGTTTTCTTTTTTGTAATATTATCTGATTTTCGATGTGGCTGACGATTTATTCTTCTATTATGTCATTCTCTGTAGCATTTTCTTCATGAGCGTTTTGCATGTATTCTTTAGGGGATAATCCAAAATATTCTTTGAATGTTTTCGAAAAATGCGACAGGTTGTTATAGCCTACAGCATAGGCTACTTCAGAAATCGTCAGTTTCTTCTCTTTTAGTAGCTTGGCTGCCTGTTGCATACGTATGTTGCGTATGAAATCTCTTGAAGATAAATTGGTGAGTTCTTTTAGCTTACGATGCAGGTGCACGCGGCTTAATCCTACACTGTTCGCTAGCATTTCTACGTTCAGGGTAGGCTCTGACAGATTTTCATTGATGACTTTCATTATTTTGTTCATCAATACTTCATCTGCCGATTTCAGTTGGATATTCTGAACTTTGTCGCTTTGCTCCTGAGCTCCGCTGAACTTATTCTTCAACAGTCGTCGGTTCGAAAGCAGATTGCCAATCGTACTCTTCAGTACTTCTATATTGAACGGTTTGATCAGATAACTGTCAGCTCCGATTTCGATACCTTCTACCTGCTCTTCCGGACGTCCTTTAGCTGTCAGTAAAATCACAGGGATATGGTTGATATTGGCATTTTGCTTGATCTTTTTGCATAATGTCATACCATCCATTTCAGGCATCATTACATCACTTATGAGCAAGTCCGTTGGATTGTTTAGCAGATATTCGTAGGCTTCACGTCCATTGTTGCAAGTATGAATTTTATAGTCTGCCGACAATTCATTTTTCAGATAGTTCAGAATCTCTTTTTCATCATCAGCTATCAGAATGTGGAAGTTGCTTTTTGATTTGATTTTCTTTTCAGTTTCTGTTTCTTCTGTTGTTTTAACTGGCTGTTCAGATGTTGTGGTAGTAGTAATCGTTGGATTATTCTCTGAGGTAGTTGTATCTGGTTGTTCCAGTTCTTCCATTTTCAAATGGTCACTACCTTGTGGAATGCGGATAATAAATTCGCTGCCTTGTACATCTGTACGGTTACGGGCAATGATTGTACCGTGATGAAGCTCTACCAGTGACCGGGTTAAGTGGAGTCCCACTCCAGTTCCGGCCTGATTGCGTGTAATATCATTGTTGATTTGGTAAAATCGGTCGAATATGCGTTCTATCTGCTGGTCATCCAGGCCTATTCCTGTGTCGCTTACTTTAATTTCTATATATTTCTTAAGCGGAAGATGTGCTTCTTCATCTTCTCCGGTAGTGAGTGAAATCGTAACATTTCCTCCTTCGGGAGTATACTTGAAGGCATTCGAAAGCAGATTCATCAGTACTTTGTCGAAGTTATGCAGGTCAAGCCATGCACTTAACCGATTGTCCTGATGTTGGAAAGTAAGTGTGATATGTTTGTTTTGTGCAAGATAACTGAATGTAGTTACTACATCATCAATGAATCCGACCAGGTCTGTTTCTCTTAGCTTCAGATTCATCTGTCCTTTATCTATTTTACGAATATCCATCAACTGGTTGATTAATCGAAGAATACGCTGTGAGTTACGGTAAATCATCATATAACTCTTTCCTAGTTCTGAGTCATGACAGTTGGCTATCAGCTTTTCAAGCGGATTTATAATCAACGTGAGAGGAGTACGAATTTCATGTGATATATTGATAAAAAACTGTAGTTTAGCCTCGCTTATTTCTTCGGCATGCTTACGTTCTACCATTTCTTTACGGCGTTCGAAGCGTGTACGCAAGTTTCCGATGATAGCCAGTATGATGAAAATAGTCAGTATGGCATATATAATATATGCCCACCATGATTGGAACCAAGGCGGAGTGATGATGATTTCGATACTGCGGGTAGGTGAATTGTAACCATGATTGATAGCATATACCTGGAATGTATATTTCCCGTGAGGCAGGTTGTTGTATGTCACTGTATTGACTCCGGGTGCTGTTGACAGCCATTCTTCATCCAGCTCCTTGATACGATATTTATAGATAACCTGACGTACGTTGTCAAACTGTAATGTAGAAAACGATATGCTGAATGTATTATCTTTATAGTTTAGCCGGAACTTGTCCGATTCTATCACAGCTTTTTGGGTAATAGGTTCTCCTCCTGACAGTGTATTGGTATTTACTGATTTTCCAGCAACGATAAATTCAGTAATTGTAATAGAGGGAGTTGGAGTATTGTTTGCTATTTTTTCCGGCATAAAGCTGGTGATTCCATTTACTCCTCCGAAGAAAATTTCACCGCTTACTGAACGATAGAAAGCTCCTCTTGTAAATTCATTTCCTTGTAGTCCGTCGCCTGAAAAGTAAGTGGTAAAACTTTGTTCTTTTCTATTCAGACAGCTGATTCCGTTGAATGTGCTTACCCAGATATTATGATTATTATCTTCGCATACACCACAAATAATGTTGTTACTCAGTCCATCTTGCTGTGTATAGCGTTTTATTGTTTTAGTTTTCCGGTCAAACGAATATAAACCATTTGATGTTCCTGCCCATATCGTTCCGTCGTGGCTTTCAGTTATGGCATAACCGATGCATCTTGTTATGATATAGTTATTGGATGTGTAGTTGATGAAGCTTTCTGTTTGTGGATTAAAACAACTGATACCCTTAAAATGTCCGATCCAGATCATACCTTCCTTATCACAATACAAAGAATTTATCCAGTTATTGGGAAGTTCATCCTTAGTCCTTATTCCGGTACTTTCTTCTGTACTGTTATAACGCTTCAATAGTTTGTTGGTCTTATTATATACATAAAATCCAGAACCATAAGTGCTGAAGTATAAGTTGTGATTATGATCTTCGGTGATAGAAAAGATACGTTCATTTATCAGTTCTGGAATAAATTCACAGAATCCGGTTGCAGGGTTACACCGTGCAACTCCTTTTGTATATGAACCAAGCCAAAGTTCATTGTTTGAATCTTCGAAGATACTTAGTATCGTATTGGCAACGCTATTTGGACTTCCTTCGGGAGTAAAGTGGTTTATCTGATTGAAATTCTTATCCAAGACATACAATCCGTCATTGTCTGTTCCGACAAACAGTTCTTTCTTGCTGTTTTGGAATACAGACATAACACAGTTATGACCGATGGGGTTATCGTGTATTTGTTTTTGCCCGTGGTAAAGAAAAGGGTTACGTTTGGTGGGGATGAAAGCGATTCCCCGCTGGAACAGACCAAGCCAAAGATTTTTGTCCCGATCCATTAGGATAGAGTGTACCTTACCGTCGTTAATATTTATCGGAGCGTTTTCTAGGGGGTGGTCTTGAATCTCTTTGTCTTTCAATGAATACACTTTTAGTCCTTCTCCGTCGGTTCCAATATATAGTTGATTATTTATAAATTTCAGTGTCTTGATTTGCAAGTTGTTTCTTCCTTTGTAAGGAACTTGTGTAAAACTTTTGCTACTTGCATTGTATATATTAAGACCTCCAGTCAATGTGCCGATATAAATGTTTCCACTGTTTCCTTTAGCCAGATCGGATATGTTGTTTTCACTGATAAAAGGAGTACGGAAAGTTTGGACAGCTTTTGTTTCAGGGTTATAGCAAATCAATCCGTCATTTTCTGCTCCCATCCATAAGTTCCCTTCGTTATCTTCTAACATAGAAGTCAGATGCAGCATACCCATTTTATAGAAATCCATTACACAGTCGCAACGTTCTGCTTCTGCGTTGGCTTTGAATATACCTCCTCCAGAAGATGCAACCCATATTTCTCCATTCTTGCGTTCGATAATTTGAACAGTGTGTATGGTAGTAACCTGGGTAGAATTTATGTATAGTGGTACTTCTGTAAATGAATTGGTATTATGATTGTACTTCATCAGCCCGCCCAATGAAGCTACCCAAAGATTGTTTTTGCTATCCTCGAAGACTGAAAATACATAATCGTTACGAAGTGAGGTAGAATCATTTTCTATGTGGTGGAAAGTTACAAACTTATTTCCGTCAAATAAATTCAATCCATATTCTGTAGCAATCCAGATAAAACCTTTCTGGTCTTGATAAATATCATTTATCAGGCTGCTTGATATTTGATTGTCGGTAGAAAATAAGACACTAGTCTGGGCACTTGCCGGAAGTATAGACAAGCAATAAATCAGACAGATAAGGAATGTTTTTGTTAGTATTCTATTGATTTGCATGATGTTTTTGTTTCTACAAAGATAGAAAATGTTCTATTTTCCACTACTCATGAATTGGTATTTTCTTCATATAATCAGTATATATCCGGATATATTAAATCATTCACTCAGTTATTTCTAGTAAAATGATTTAACGTATCCGGATATTACCCTTCGAGATGATTTTTACTCAAATGATATGTCTTTTAGTCTGTTACGCTAATAGATATTTTCTGTAATTGATCTATACGTGAAGTACCTCCGTAAAGCAGTTCATAATTACCTTCTACCATACGCATGGTATTTGTGTTTGTATCGAACCATTGGAATATTTCACTGTCGAGGGTGAAAGAAACATTTGCGCGCTGTCCTTTTGCAATGTGGACGCGTTTGAAGGCGCGGAGTGTATGTGAAGGGCCTTCTTTATCTCCCGGGCAACTTAAATATACTTGCACCACTTCTTCTCCGTCATAATTTCCGGTATTTTGTACGGGGATTGTGAGTGTTACTTCTTTACCTTGGCTGATTGTTTGCTGACTTAATGTAGCTGGACCGTATGTAAAGTTGGTGTAACTCAATCCGTGACCGAAGCTGTATAAAGGACTTTCTGTCATATAACGGTAGGTACGTCCCTTCATCGAGTAGTCTTGAAAGTCAGGAAGCTGGTCGGTATGCTTATAAAAAGTGACCGGAAGTTTACCCGAAGGATTGTAGTCGCCAAATAAAACATCGGCAACAGCTGTTCCTCCAGCCTGACCAGGATACCATGCCTGAAGAATGGCATCGCAAATCTTGCTTTCGGGTTCCAGTCCGACAGCCGAGCCTGAATAGTTGACAAAGATAATCGGCTTGCCTAATTTTTTCAATTCACTTATCAATCGTCGCTGAATAGCAGGAAGTTCGATTGTTGTGCGGTCGCCGCCTTTGAAACCTTCTGCATTTACTGGCATTTCTTCTCCTTCAAGAGAAGGTGAAATACCTCCTGCAAAGACAATGACATCGGCTGCTTTTACTTTGTCGATGGAAGCTTGCAGGTTTACAGGAACATTGCGTCCCATATCAAAATTCAGTTGGGCTGCTCTGTCTTTGCTGTAGAAGATAAAGTCTATTTTAATGTTGTATGTTTTTCCTTTTTCAGCTTTCAGCGTATACAGATTCATATTGTTTTTCAGATATTTTCCGCTGGCTACTTCTTTTCCATCTATGCTCAGGCGGATTATGCCTGCTGCCTCGAAGTGGAAATTGATATCCTCTGTTTCGGGTGCGGTAAATACCGATTCGTAGCTTGCAGAGAAATCTTGAATATTTACTCCTGCTGCAAATACTGTTGCTCCTAATGTGGTAAACTTGAAAGGAGTACTGGTATGGGTGACGGTAGCAGGTTTGCCTTCCATCTTGATGTTGTTCCAATAGGTAGAGCGGAATCCAGGTTTCCCATCGATGCTACATTGGCTGAATACACTTTCCAAACTGATACCAGAAGTACGGTCACATCCGAAGTCGTAAATCAGTTGGTTTGCCGGAATACGTTCTTTCAAAGCTTCGTACAAGGTAGAGGTATGGGAAGGAAAACCATTGTAGTTACCCCATTGCATGACAGAGTCGTTGGCATTAGGACCGATCAAAGCGATTTTCATGTCTTCTTTCAACGGCAGGATATTATTCCGATTTTGCAGGAGGACAATGCTTTTTCGTGCAATTTCCAGTGCTAAGTCTTTATGTGCTTTGCTGTCGACTACAGAATATGGAATACTGTCCCAGCAGACATGTTCGTCCATTTCGCCTAATTCGAAGCGAGCTTTCAGCAGACGTTTTACAGAAATGTCAATTTGTTTTTCGTCTATCAGTCCTTTTTGTACAGCTTCCGGAAGTGATTTGTAATTATTTCCACATTCCAGATCTGTACCACTCAATACAGCTCCTGCACTGGCCGTTTCTTTATCGGGATGCGTTTCGTGATATCCTTTGCGCCAGAAATCACTGATAGCACCGCAATCGGATACTACTATGCCTTTGTATTTCCATTCATCGCGCAGGATTTGCATCAGCAAGCGGTTGCTTCCGCAGCAAGGTTCACCTTCGAAACGATTGTAGGCACACATTACTTCTTTTACATCAGCTTCCTGAACCAGTGCTTTGAAAGCCGGCAGGTAAGTTTCCCACAAATCACGTGGCGCAATGTTTTCGGCATTGAAGCTGTGTCGGTTCCATTCCGGTCCTGAATGAACGGCATAATGCTTGGCACATGCATGAAGCTTGTCGTATTTCATATTATCCGGACCTTGCAGACCTCGAACTACAGCAACTCCCATTCGTGAAGTGAGATAAGGATCTTCTCCGTAAGTTTCCTGTCCTCTTCCCCAGCGAGGGTCGCGGAATATGTTGATATTGGGAGTCCAGAATGTCAGTCCCTGATAGCGTTTCAGATTGCCCGATTTGCTGAATTCTGTATATTTGGCTCTGGCTTCATCGGAAACGGCTGTAAAGACTTTGTAAATCAATTCATCATCGAACGATGCAGCCATGCCGATTGTTTGAGGAAATACAGTGGCAATTCCAGCTCGGCCTACTCCATGAAGAGCTTCGTTCCACCAGTCGTAGGCTTTGATACCTAGTCGTGGAATAGCAGGAGAAGCATTTTGCATAAGAGAAACTTTTTCTTCCAGGGTCAACCGTTCAAGTAAATCGGATGCCCGTTGTTCAGGAGTAAGACTGGTGTTTTGATAAGGAAATTGTTGTCCCATAACAGGAGCGGTAAATAAAAGCATACCTAACCCCACAAGTGCTTTAATCTTTTTGTTCATGTTTTTATAGTATTATTTGTGTGTTGACTAACCCTTTGATTGCAAAGGTAAAAGAATTTATAATAAGGGGATAAAAAATCTGGGAAAAATTGACTCAATTTCTGTTGAGGCTAAAAATAAAAATCCGTTTTAATGAACGGGAGAGTTTGGGGATTGAAACTCAGTTTGTTCATTAAAACGGATTGTATTTTGGGTTGACCTATAAGGCTTTGCCGAAATTAGATTTATTTAGGCAGATAATTGTTCCAGTTTGGAGTTTGTTCTATACCAAATCCTGCATTGATTTCATCACTAGGAATTGGATAACAGAACTGGGATATATCGTAGTTTGTGTATTTATACGATACCTGATCTTCGCTGTTGGCATATACATCAGCTTTTTCACCCCAGCGTCTCAAGTCATAAAAACGGAAACCTTCTTGGAACAACTCACGGGCGCGTTCGTCTTTCAGGAATGCAAATACTTCTTCTTTGGTATTTCCTAAATCGTCGGCACTGGTAATCTTTGAATTTCTCTTGGCTACAGTCAGCAGAGCTTCTTTAGCACCATTCAAGTCTGGTTGTGCTGCTCGTAACTTTGCTTCTGCAATGATTAGTTCCATTTCGGGAGCATTAACAATATAGTTGGTGGCATATGCGGTATTTCCTCCTCCATACCAGAACTTTCCTCCATATTGCATTTGTGTGTACGAGCCTTTTTTGATTGTCGGCAGGTAGAGGCTGCCTCTACAGTCTGTATCAGCTATTAAGTTTCTCATACGCTGGCTGGGAAGTCCTCCATACGTAGTCCATACGTTACCACAAGAGTTGGCCGACCAGCTGTTGTTTACATCAATTGCCAGACGGAAGATACTTTCTGTATTACTGTCGCCTCCTGTGTACAATTTTTTGTAACTGTCTTCGGTGTAGGCTTCAACTTTCTTGTTCGAGTGTTCAAGAGCATATTGGGCATACTTTGCTGCATTTTCGAAATCTTCCAGATATAAATATGTACGTGCCATTAAGCCTTCTATCGCAGCAACCGATAAATATGAATTTGTTTCTCTGCCGTCGGTTCCGCTTTCTTTATAGCAAGTCAGTGCATTGTTGAAATCTTCCAGTATGGCTTTATAGCATGCTCCAACTGTAGAACGGCTGACTTCTTCGAAAGCTTGAATCGGTTCATCAATGATAACGATACCCGGTGCATCGCTGTTGTCTGTTGTTTCGTTGACTTTGATCTGCTTGCCGAAGATGTTGGTCATAGCCAGCATTGCATATCCTCTTAATCCGTATGCTTCTGCCAGATATTGTTTAAGTGCTGCCTTGTCCGAATCGGCGGTAGTACTTTCAAGTTCTTTTCCGGCTTTAATGATACGTGCAGAGTTGTCTACAACCTTATATCCGTATTCCCATATGCTGCTGAGGTATGAATCATCAGCTGTTACGCTATAATGGTTGATAGTGGTCCAGTGATTAGCCGAGCCATTCAGGTATGCCATGTCGCCAGCCATATCGCCAATAGTCAGTGAATAGTTTCCGGCAAAATAGAATCTGAATAACTGATAATAAGTTCCATTTAGGGCATATTTTATATTGTCTACGCTGGTAAGTCCGTTGTCTACATCTATTCCTTCATTATATTCTGTATCGAAGAAATTATTGCAGGAAGCAAGACAACCTGTCAAGGCTGTACAAATAAGTAGTCGAGATATAAATTTCTTCATATTTAATTTTCAATATTGATGCGTTAAACATAATTGTTAGAAACCAAGTGTAATACCTGCCAGGAATGTCCGTGTGGAAGGATACTGGAAGGCTATCAATCCGTTGGTGTATGTTTCAGGATCATATCCTACAAAATCTTTTGCCTTGAAAGTATAGATATTGTCTGCTGATATATAGATACGCATATTGTCTATCAGTATTTTCTTCAAAAGATGTTTCGGCAAAGTATATCCTAATTGCAGGTTCTTTACACGGAGGAAATTGCCGCTGTAAAGGAATCGTGAAGAATGGTTGTTTTCTCCCGATGTGTTTCCGTATGCATACTTAGGTACATCTGTATACCGGTTTTCTTCTGTCCATGCATTTTCATATAAATAAGTTGCAGGAGTTATATTACCCTGACTTCCGGCCGAAAGGTAGAAGCGGTTTGAAGATGCATAAACTTTTCCTCCCAGTCGGTAATTGAAGTCAGCAGAGAAGTCGAAGTTCTTCCACTGAAGACGTGTACCGAAACCACCATAAGCTTTCGGATCGGCCGATCCAAGATATCTTTTGGCACATTCATTCCAGTTGGTTGTTGTTTCATCTCCAGTAGCATTTTTATACCATAACGGATTGCCTGTATCTGGATCTACACCAGCATATTCTACCATATAGAATTGTCTGAGAGGATATCCCTCCTGTATGATAGTATAAGTATCTTCAACAGGTTTTCCGTCTGACAGTTCTGTAACACGGTTTTGGTTGAATGTAACATTGGCATAAGCGGTCCAGGTCCATCCCTTTGTCTGTAAGATAGTACCGTTTAAGCCGATTTCCACACCTCTGTTGCGCATAGAACCGATATTCTGGTATACTTTATCCAGTCCTGTAACTTTAGATATAGGAAGTTCAAACAACATGTCTGATGTAGCTTCATTATAGAAGTCAACAGTCAGATTCCATTTTCTGATCAGTGTAATATCAAGACCGATGTTCAGCTTCTTGCTTGTTTCCCATCCCAGGTCAGGAAGATTTAACGACTCAGGGGCGATACCAGGTTCGTTGTTATAATTGTATCCAGCCTTATAGAATCCGCGTGATGCATACCAGTCTATATCCTGATTTCCTACAGTTCCGTAGCTGGCTCTGATTGCTAAGTTGGTAAATACGTCGTTGTCTTTGAGGAATTCTTCTTCCGAGATTCTCCATTTTCCTCCTACAGACCAGAAATTACCCCATCGGTTGTTGTTTCCGAATACAGAAGAACCGTCGCGGCGGTAGCTGACCTGTCCGTAGTACTTGCCTTGATAGTCGTAGCTTGTATTGAGGAAGAAGGAAGCCAGACGTGCTTTACGTGTTTTGTATGAAGGAATTCCATAAGAAGAACCTGCCATATTCAGTTCACGGTAGCCCATCAATGGAAAGTTGATACCGGCATACTCTTCGTTCCAGTAGTTTTTCCATTGTGCTTCTTGTCCCAGCATGACAGAAACATTATGTTTTTCATTGAACGTATAAAGCCAGTTCAATGTGTTTGTCCATGTTATCGTTGTGGTATTCGAATTATACTGCGTACCACGACCATTGTCGCTTGCTCCCTGATTGTTGTACCAGCTCCAGAAGTCATATTGGCGTGTGCCGTAAGAGTTGATACCTAATGAGGTTTTTAGAATAAAACCTTTTCCAAAATTAATGGCGAAATAGGGATTTAAATTGATTGTGGTAGTTTTGGTATTATAAATATCTCCGGCCTCTTTATCGTAAACAGCCAATGGGTTGTATGAAATGCTTGTATTATAACTTCCATCTTCGTTGTAAAAAGGATCGAGTGGAGTTGCTTTCAGTGTAGCACTGACAAACGGGTTCGAATAAGATCCTCCAGTAGATTGAGAGAATGCATCCATATCTGCCAGAGCAAATGATGTGTTAAATCCGAAGTTGAACCATTTGTAAGATGTTTCCAGGTTGAGGCGGGCAGAGTAACGTTTCATATCGCTGTTGATGGCAACACCTTCCTGATTCAGGTATCCCAGACTGGCATAATAGCGAGTCTTGCCATTTCCTCCGCTGAAGCTGATGTTATAATCCTGATAATAACCGGTACGGGTAATAGCATCCAGCCAATCGTAGTTTTGTGTACCGTCCCAGTTATAGTCTGATTTTATTTTTGCCATAGCCGATTCGTAGGTGTACTTTTCCGGATCACTGTTTACCAGACCACGTGCAAACAAGTCGGCTGTCTGTTGTGCATTACAGAAAGAAAAATTATTTGGAGCAATGTTTGTAAAGCCTTGTTTGATATCCAAGTCTATATGCATAGCTCCTTCCTGTCCTTTTTTGGTTGTGATTACGATTACACCATTGGCGGCACGCGAACCGTAGATAGCAGTAGCATTGGCATCTTTCAGAACAGTTACCGATTCGATATCTGCCGTGTTAATATTTGCCAGTGGATTGAATGCACGGTTGTAACTTGCTGTTTCAGCATCAGTATCCGAGTTCATAGGCATTCCGTCTATGATATACAACGGTTGTGTACCCGAATTGACAGAACTTTCTCCTCGGATATACACGTTAGCCTGAGCACCCGGCATACTTGTTGAATTATTCATTTGCACACCCGGCATACTTCCTTCGAGCGCTTTCATGAAGTTTGCATCGGTGCGTGATTCAAGTGTAGTAGAACCTGCTACATTGGCTGCTCCGGTAAATGTACTTTTCTTTGTTACTCCATAACCGGTAACCACCACTTCATCCAGAACTTCTGTATCCGATTTCAGGATTACATTTAATTCCGGTTTAATGTCTAATTCGCGACTTTGCATACCGATGAAAGAAATTATCACTTTCTTTGCATTTGCTGGAATGTTGCCAAGTGTAAATTTCCCATCGATATCAGTCACGGTTCCTGTATTAGTCCCTTTTATTAGGACAGAAGCTCCTACGATAGGAAGATTGTCTTCTTCTGAGATGACAACACCTGTCACCTTCGATACCTGTGCCATCGCTATGCTGATGTAGGCGAAGAAGCAAGTACAGAGTAAAAACAACTTTTTTTTCATAAAATCTCTCTTTTTTTGATTAAAATAAATAATTAATTAAACAATATAGTGAGGAATATTGTTTACTGAACCTTAACAAAAAAATATCAAAATTACTCTATATACTTTCTTTCTGTATGTGTATGGGCTAAATTTGTATCTTTTCTAACAGATACTGCCCTGTATATGATGCTCCGCAATGAGCTACTTCTTCGGGGGTGCCGCATACTACGAGATTACCGCCCATATCTCCACCTTCCGGACCGAGGTCTATGACATAATCGGCGCATTTGATAACGTCCATGTTATGTTCGATTATGACAACCGTATGTCCTCGTGCTATTAACGAGTTGAATGCCTCTAGCAGTTTCTTTATGTCGTGGAAATGTAATCCTGTTGTCGGTTCGTCGAATACAAAAATAGTTGGCTGAGATTTTTCGATACTCAGGAAATATGCCAGTTTGACACGCTGGTTTTCTCCTCCCGAAAGGGTAGAGGATGATTGTCCCAGTTTGATATATCCGAGTCCAACTTCTTGTAGCGGCAGCAGTTTTTTTACTATTTTCTTCTGCTTGTGTTCGTCGAAAAATTCGATAGCCTGGTTGACTGTCATTTCCAGTATGTCATAGATGTTTTTCCCTTCGTAACGTACTTCCAGGGTATCACTCTTAAAACGTTTGCCGTGACATGATTCACATTCCAGTACCAGATCGGCCATGAATTGCATTTCTACCGTTACAGTACCTTCTCCTTTACATTCTTCACAACGTCCTCCTTCGGTATTGAATGAGAAATACCCTGCCGAGTATCCCATTTGTTTGGCCAAAGGCTGGTCGGCAAACAGTTTTCTTATTTCATCGTATGCCTTGATGTAGGTGACAGGATTACTGCGTGAAGATTTGCCTATCGGGTTTTGGTCGACAAACTCTATGTCCTTTATCATCTGGATATCACCTTCCAGTGAAATAAATTCTCCCGGACGGTCGCTGCCTTCACTATACTCACGCTTTAGTGCCTTATAAAAGATGTCGCGCACTAACGTACTTTTTCCTGAACCACTTACTCCGGTCACTACCGTCATTACGTTAAGCGGAAAGCGTACATCGATTCCCTTCAGGTTGTTTTCTCTGGCTCCTTTTATTTCTATATAATTATTCCACGAACGATGTGTCTGTGGTCGTTCGATGATTTCTTCTCCTAGCAGATATTTTACAGTATAGCTGTTGCTTCCGGGATGCAGGTCTTTCATATCTCCTTGATAAACAATTTCTCCTCCCAGACGTCCGGCTTTAGGACCGATATCTATAATATAGTCGGCAGCACGGATGATTTCTTCATCATGCTCTACCACTACCACCGTATTGCCCAGCTGTTGCAACTGGCGGAGTACTTTGATAAGCTTGTCTGTATCTCGGCTGTGAAGTCCGATACTAGGTTCGTCCAAAATATAAAGTGAACCTACCAGACTGCTTCCCAGTGAGGTTGCCAGATTAATTCGCTGACTTTCTCCCCCGGAAAGTGAGTTGCTGAGTCGGTTTAATGTAAGATATCCAAGTCCGACGTCGAGCAGGAAAGTCAACCGGTTATTGATTTCATTCAGCAAGCGTTGGGCTATCATCTTGTCGTGTTCGTCGAGTTGCAAGGTGCGGAAAAACTCTTTCAACTGATAAACCGGCATCTCTACCAGTTCTGCAATGGTGCGTCCTCCCACTTTGACATAAAGTGCTTCTTTCTTCAAGCGGCTGCCATGACACTCCGGACAAGTTGTCTTACCACGGTAACGGGCTAACATTACGCGGTATTGTATCTTATACTGATTTTCTTCCAGCATCTTGAAAAACGAATCGATGCAGACTTTGTCACGTGGTCCGTGCCATAAATAATCCTTCTGTGCCTGAGTCAGGTTATAGTAAGGCTCGAATATAGGAAAATCGTGCGCCGGAGCTTCGCGTAGGAATTCGGTGAGCCATTCGCTCATTTTTTCTCCTCTCCAGCACATCACAGCACCGTCGTAAACACTCAATGCACGGTTGGGTACGACAAGATGCTCGTCTATACCGATAATCTTTCCGAAACCTTCACACGTAGGGCATGCGCCGATAGGAGAGTTGAACGAAAACATCTGGTCGCTGGGCTCTTCAAACTTAATACCGTCTGCCTCGAATTTTGTACTGAAGGCATGTAGTTTGGTACTTCCGTCGGGCAGGTAAAAGCGCAGCAGACAAGCTCCGTCACCTTCGTACATAGCTGTTTCTGCTGAATCGGTCAAGCGGCTGATTGCATCTTTTGTATCATCGCAGCTCATACGGTCCACCAGCAGGTATACCGTATCGGCAGGATTATATTGATAATCCTCCATACGAACCATTTCACCGTTTACTTCCAGACGGGTGAATCCTTGTTTCATATCCATTTCTATCTGTTCGGCTTCACTACGTCCTTCTCGGGGAATGATAGGAGTCTGTACCGTATAGCGTGTACCTTTCGGATATGAGAGCATGCAGTTTACAATATCTTCGGGACTGTCTTTTTTTACAAGCTGACCGCTTATCGGCGAATAAGTTTTGCCGACACGTGCAAACAGCAGACGCAGATATTCGTATATCTCAGTCGATGTACCTACGGTAGAACGCGGATTCCGGCTGATTACTTTCTGTTCGATAGCAATGGCAGGAGGAATACCTTTGATGAAATCACATTCAGGTTTGCTCATTCGTCCCAGGAACTGGCGTGCATACGATGAAAGGCTTTCCACATAGCGACGCTGTCCTTCGGCATACAATGTGTCGAATGCCAGTGAGGATTTTCCGGAACCGGACAACCCCGTAATGACTACTAGTTTATTACGTGGAATATCAACGTCTATATTTTTCAGGTTGTTTACCTTCGCGCCTTTTATAGATATATATTTACTGTCAGACATGCTTGGATTCGTTTGGTTTTTGATAGACAAAAATAGTGAATTTTATGCATATCGTGAAACAAAAGATAAATAAGGAGTGTTAATCGCTTCAATTTTGGAAAAAACTCTGCTTATTGCTTTCACATGTGTAAAACAGGCCCTCATTGCTTTATTCTTTTATCGATTCGATGAAAAAGTAAGTTATTGATTATTTTTTCCTTATCTTTGCCCTCTCGATTATAATGTATAAAAAATATGAAATCAAAAGTTTTATTGATTTGGCTGGCAATGCTTTTATTTGTTGCCGGAAGTGTTAAGGCACAGACAATGCATCCAAAGCGTGAATTCCGCGGTGCGTGGATACAATGTGTGAACGGTCAGTTTCAAGGTATGCCCACAGAACAGATGAAAGCAACTCTGATCCGTCAGTTGGATAACCTGAAAGGTGCGGGTATCAATGCGATTATATTTCAGGTTCGTGCCGAATGTGATGCTCTTTATGCGTCGACCTATGAACCTTGGAGCCGTTTCCTTACCGGATTGCAGGGAAAAGCTCCTCAGCCAGGCTGGGATCCGCTTCGTTTCATGGTGGAAGAATGTCATAAGCGTGGCATGGAACTTCATGCATGGATAAATCCTTATCGTGCACAGACCAAGGGAACTACGGCATTGTCACCTATGCATCCTTATAATAAATATCCTAATTTGTTTGTACGTTACGGCGGACAGCTGTATTTCGATCCCGGATATCCTGAATCGAGAGCTTATATCTGCAAGATTGTAAGAGATATCGTTTCTCGTTACGATATTGACGCTATTCACATGGATGATTATTTTTATCCGTATCCGAATCCGGGAGAAGAGTTTCCAGACAACATCAGCTTTGCTGCTTATGGCCGCGGATTTACCAACAAGGCCGACTGGCGTAGAGATAATGTCAATGTCTTGATAAAAGAAATTCACGAAACTGTACGCAGTTGTAAGCCATGGGTTAAGTTTGGTGTTTCTCCCTTCGGTATCTATCGTAACAGAAAATCAGATCCGAATGGAAGCGATACAAACGGACTTCAGAATTACGATGACTTGTATGCCGATGTACTGCTTTGGGTCAACAATGGCTGGGTAGATTATAATATCCCTCAGATCTATTGGGAAATCGGTCATCCGGCAGCAGATTATGATAAACTGATCCGCTGGTGGGCGCGTCATTCTGCCGCACGTCCACTGTTTATCGGACAAGACGTAGTTCGTACTGTAACAAAGCCAGATCTGAAAAATCCGGGACAGCACCAGATGCTTGCCAAATATAACTTGCAGCGTATGCTTCCAACCGTGCAGGGAAGCTGTCAGTGGTATGCTGCGGCAGTAGTAGAAAATAAAGGCAACTATCGTGAGGTTCTGGCAAATGTCTACCACAAATATCCAGCTTTGATTCCGGCTTCTCCTTTTATTGATGATGAGGCTCCGGGTAAGGTGAAAAAACTGAAACCGGTGTGGACTGCCGACGGATATATTTTGTTCTGGACAGCTCCTAAGGCAAAAGATGAAATGGACAAGGCTGTGCGTTATGTAGTATATCGTTTCAATAACGATGAAAAGGTTAATCTGAATGATCCTTCTCATATTGTTGAAATCACTACCAATACTTTCTATAAACTTCCTTATGAAAACGGAAAGACTAAGTACCGCTATGTAGTGACTGCACTCGACCGTCTGCATAATGAATCGAAGGCTGTTAAGAAAAAAATTAAGTTGTAAAATATTTATTAAGTTAAGAAATCCGTTCGGAGGAATCCGGACGGATTTTTTTATGAACAGACTGGTGTGTTCAATATGTGTTCTTCTTCTTTAAATTTGTTATATTGAAAGAATTGATTATCTTTGCTAATAGACACAAAACAAACAGAAGTGTGCCTGTAAAGAGCAGTCCCTACACTTCGGAAACAAAAACTAAGATTCTTTGGGGACGAGAACCTTATAAAAACAATATCAGTTATGAAGAAATTATTATTAACTGTTGTTTTAGGATTGTGTACACTTGCCGGTTTTTCTCAGGCAAAATTTGATGTACATGCAGGTATGTCTATGGCAAACATCACCAATAGTGATGCAGACTTGAAGATTGGCTATTCGGTAGGAGTAGGAATGGACTATGCCATTACTGATATGTGGGCCTTCCAGACTGGTTTGAATTTTACAAGCAAAGGTTGTAAAGGATCTGAGGAAGGTGTTGATGCGAAAATTAATCCTGTTTATCTGGATATTCCTTTATTGGCTGCTATAAAATTACCTATCAGCGAAGGTAATACGTTTGTAGTAAATGCCGGTCCTTATGTAGGATTTGGTTTGGGCGGAAAAGTGACTGTGGAATCAGGAGGTGCTGAAGTTGGAACTAAACTGTTTAAGAAGATAGATGGAGCTGACGAAGCATTGATGAACCGTTGTGCTGTAGGTTTGCAGTATGGAGTAGGTTTTGAACTGGGATATAAATATTTGCTGAATCTGACAGGCCAGTATGGTTTTACTAACATGTTTAAGAAAAGCCTGACACAGGAAAATAATAAAAACCTGGCTTTTATGATAACTGTGGGTTATCGCTTCTGATAGCGTATTAAATTCTTTCTAAGTATAGAGCGGTCGGACTGTGACAAATGGTCTGACCGCTTTTTTTATGGATTGTGCAGCTGTTTACGTATTTTCTTGTTTTAAATCTAGCTGATGTTTATCTGCTTTTTTGTACAAATTTTAAAAAAATATCAGGAAGAATTGCTGATAATATGCTGATGTTTTTTGTGAAAGCTGGTATTGATTTTATGAAGAAAACAGGTCGTTGTAAACGTAAGGTTTAGGCCTGGAAAATCTGATAAATCGAAACCTTAAAAGAAAAGTCCCTCTGTTTTTCAGCCTTAATTTGTTACAATATCAGACTGAAAACAGAGGGACTTTTAGAATGTCAACTTATAAACTGTAAGTAAAGTCATCCCATGTTTCCGTTTGGAAATCATCTATATTATTTGATATGCTCGCGAATCTTTGTAAGATAGGCACGCATTCTTTCAGCATCTTTTTTGTTGATGATATCCAACAGCTCGTTGAGTTCGGTACGAATACCTTCTACATGTGCCGGAGTGCGCGGATTGAACAAGATTTCCTGCAACAGAAAATCATCTTCGCTCATCACTCCTTTGGCTATTGCCATATGTCGTTTGAATGTTGTTCCCGGAGCATCCTGATGTTTCATTACCGCAGCGAAGGCAAACGTAGAAACAAAGGGGATAGACAGCGAGTAAGCTACTGTTTCATCGTGTTCCTCGAATGTATATTCGAAGATGTTAAGTCCCAGTCTTTGATACAGATCTTTGAAGAAAATTTTTCCCAGATGGTCGCCTTCTTTGATGATGATGGCATTCTCCGTACTTAGCTTGTCAAGATTGGCAAACGTAGGACCAAACATCGGGTGAGTAGATACATAGCGGAATCCACAATTTTCGTAAAATTCTTTCAGTCCGGTTTTTACAGAAGCTATATCGCTTATGATACAATCTTTCGGGAGAATGGGCAAAACCTGATTGAATGCATCAAGAGTATATTTTACCGTTGCTGCATTAATAACCAGTTCGGGTTTGAATTCTTCTATTTCTTGAGTATTGGTAAACCGACAGCAGTTGTACATAAAGCGCAGTTTCTTTGGGTTCACATCGAATACTGCCACTTCGTGGTCGAAACTCAATACATCGGTAAAGAAGGAACCCATTTTTCCGGCTCCCAAAATTAATATTCTCATAGATTCTTATAAAAGTCTGTTATTTACTTACTTATTAATGATTTCCAATTGCTGGCGTACGCTTTCTTCGTGGATAGCTTCGAATACTTGTTTGACAAAATCGGCATCCATTCCGCATAATGTACCTTGCGCACCACGCTTGTCGAGTATCTCGTTGTAACGTCCGGTCTGAAGGACAGTCATGTTATGCTCTTTCTTGAATGTACCTATTTCACGGCATACACGCATACGTTTGGCTAAGATTTCCATCAGTTCGTTGTCGCACGCATCGATTTGCAGACGAAGTTCGTGCAAGCTTTCTGTTGACTGATGCTCTTTACGAATAACCAGCAGATTCAGGATGTAGTCGAGTACATCTGGAGTAACTTGCTGTGCCGCATCACTCCATGCACAATCCGGATTGCAGTGAGATTCAACAATCAATCCATCCAGTCCCAGGTCCATTGCCTGCTGGCAGAGCGGTGCAATGAGTTCACGCTTTCCACCGATATGGCTCGGGTCGCACAAGATAGGCAGGTTAGGAATACGGCGGCGCAGTTCGATTGGAATATGCCACTGTGGCAAGTTACGGTAAATCTTTTTATCGTATGACGAGAATCCGCGGTGGATAGCTCCCAGACGCTTCAATCCAGCATTGTTAATGCGTTCCAAAGCTCCGATCCATAATTCCAGATCCGGATTGACAGGGTTTTTTACGTAAACAGGAATATCTACTCCTTTCAGTGCGTCAGCTATTTCCTGTACGGCAAACGGATTGGCAGTGGTACGTGCTCCGATCCACAAGATATCGATACCTGCTTTCAGACATTCGTATACGTGCTTTGCCGTTGCAACCTCGGTTGCTACGTACATGCCTGTTTCTTGTTTAACTCGTTTCATCCATGCAAGACCATCCACACCGATACCTTCGAAACCTCCGGGTTTGGTACGTGGTTTCCATATTCCGGCACGGAAAATCTTGATACCTTTATTGGCCAGTTGGGTAGCAGTTGAGATAACTTGCTCTTCTGTTTCGGCACTACAAGGACCTGCTATGATAAGAGGGCGTTCTTTTGATACACCTTCCAGTTCGATGGGTTGCAAATTTAGTTCCATATTATCTTATCTTTTTAATTTATTATTCTTTAGAAAATTGCTTTGATGCGTTTAAGGGCTTCAGCCAGTTTTTCTTCCTTGGCACAGAGAGAAATGCGGATATACCGTTTTCCGTTGCTTCCGAAGATGAATCCCGGAGTAATAAATACCCGTGCTTCGTGTAATACTTTCTCTGTCAGGTCTTCTACATTAGTATAGCTCTCAGGAATTTTTCCCCAAAGAAACATACCTACCTGATCAGAATCGAATGTACATCCCAGTGTAGTCATGATTTCCTCCGCCAGTTTGCGACGGCGGCTGTATACGTTGATGTTTGCTTCTTCGTGCCATTCTGCACTGTTGCGGTATGCCTGTGCGGCAGCGAGTTGCATGGGACGGAAAGTTCCCGAATCGATATTACTTTTTATTTTCAGAATCCACTGTACAAAAGTCGCGTTGGTGGCAAGCATACCTACACGCCAGCCCGGCATGTTGTGGCTCTTACTCATGGAGTTGAACTCGATACAGCATTCTTTAGCTCCCGGAACATTGAGGATACTGATAGGCTTATGGTTCAGAATGAAGCTGTATGGGTTGTCGTTTACAATGACGATGTTGTGGCGGCGGGCAAAGTCGACCAGCTTTTCGTACAACTCCATGGTGGCATTTGCTCCTGTCGGCATGTTGGGATAGTTGGTCCACATAATTTTCACACGGCTCAAATCCATTTTCTCCAGTTCATCAAAATCGGGTTGCCAGTGATTGTCTTCCCTCAGGTTATAATTGACGATCTCACTTCCTAATATTTTATTTAGTGAAGTGTAGGTAGGATATCCCGGATTAGGAACCAGAACCTGATCTCCCGGATTGACGAGAGCCAGTGTGACATGCAGGATACCTTCCTTTGATCCGATGAGCGGCTGTATTTCCGTAGCAGGATCAAGGTCGACGTTGTACCAGCGTTTGTACCAGTCGGCCATCGCCTTGCGCAGTTCGGGTATACCTACTGTGGGCTGGTAGCCGTGTGCATCTGCCTTGCGGGCATTTTCGCATAATACATTGATGGTTTCTTCCGATGGCGGCATGTCCGGACTTCCTATACCCAGGCTGATGACATCCTTGCCTTCGGCGTTCATCTTTGCCACTTCTTTCAGTTTACGGCTGAAATAATATTCGCTGACACTAGCCAGTCTGTCGGCGGGCTGTATATTATAATGTTGATTCTCCTTCTGCATATTCTCCTAAAATTTTAAGTGCTTTAGTGAGCGGGGTTACCGCATCGATAGATTGTTTATATCTCAGGTAATCATTGAACATCACGTCTACGTAGAACATATATTCCCATTCGCGTCCGATGATGGGCAATGATTGTATCTTAGTCAGGTTTATGTTGTAGAATGAAAAAATGGAAAGAACTTTCGAAAGACTTCCTTCATTGTGTGGAAGTGAGAAAACGATGTTTGCTTTGTTTACCTTCGAACGGTCTTTCAGGTCGTCGGCAATCCACGGGTCGCATACTATAAGAAAGCGTGTGAAATTGTGCTTGTTGGTTTCAATTCCTTCCTGAAGTATTTTCATTCCATACATGCTTGCTGCATATTTGGAGCAGATGGCTGCATGTCCTTTCAGTTGTTTTTCGTGGATGTTTTTGGCACTTCCGGCAGTATCATCGGTTTCTACAACTTTCAGTTCCTGATGGTGCTGGAGAAATTCGCGGCATTGTGCCAGGGCTACCGGATGAGAGTTTACTTCTGTCAGGTCCTTCCAGCTTTCATCGGGCAGACACATGATACTGTGGCTGATACGAAGCTTGTGTTCTCCGATGATAGTAGCTCCACTTTCGCGGAGTAATTCGTAGTTATGAAGCAGGCTTCCGGCAATTGTATTTTCTATGGCAACTGTTCCGATTACATTGCTGTCCTTGCGCATGTTCTCGAATACTTCTTCGAATGTATTGCAACAGATTAACTCTATTTCTTCATCCTTGAAATATTTGTGGGCGGCAATGTCGTGATATGAGCCCGGAACACCTTGTATTGCTATCTTTTTCATTTGCTCTTGGTTTAAAATAAAAAATCCCGTTTCTTTCCAGAAGCGGGATTTCGTTATATTGTTTTTACTTATTCATTGGTTTATCGTACATATGCGAACTCCCGCTTCACTTCATTGCTAAAGTAAAAGTAAAAAAAGTAAAAGAAGAAGTATGTCGCAAATGTTTTCATTTTTGTTCTGTTATTTTGTTATCATTACGGTTGCAAATGTAATACTTTTCTTGAAAAAACAATAGTTTTATGAACTTTTTCTTTAAATATTTTCTTTACACGACATATTCGATTAAATTTGTGTTAGAACAAACTCGCTAATTAAAACATAATATCACCATGAATTATAATTTTGATGAACAGATAGACCGTCGGGGAACGAGTGCTGAAAAAGTTGAAGGAATGAAGAGTATATGGGGTAGGGAAGATCTTATTCCGATGTGGGTAGCCGATATGGATTTTGCAACTCCACCGTTTGTGATTGATGCAATCCGCAAGCGTTGTGAGCATCCTGTGCTGGGTTATACCTGCAAACCTGATAGCTATTATCAGGCCATTATCAACTGGGTAGATTCCCGTTATGGTATGAAGGTAAGAAAAGAACAGATTACTTACGTGCCGGGCATTGTGCCGGGGTTGGGAATGGCAATCAATGCCTTTACTCATCCGGGAGATAAAATAATGATTATGCCTCCTGTTTATCATCCTTTTTCGTGGCTGGTAACTCGTAATGACCGAAGAGTGGTAGAGTGTCCGTTGATACTGGAAAATGGAACGTATCGCATGGACTTGGATTTGTTCCGCAAAGAGATAAAAGGGGTGCGTGTGTTTATATTATGTAATCCTCACAATCCGGGTGGGGTGGTCTGGACACACGATGAGCTGAAGGCGATTGCAGACATATGTGCTGAAGATAATGTGATTGTCTTTTCGGATGAAATTCATGCCGATCTGACGTTGCCACCTCGTCATCATGTTCCTTTTGCCATGATTTCCGAGCGTGCAAAGAATAATTCCGTTACGTTCATGGCTCCTAGTAAGGCATTTAATATGCCAGGAGTAGCTGCTTCGCATGCTATTATCTATAATGAGGGACTCCACAAACGGTTTACTACTTATATGGAAAGCTGTGAGTTTGGCGGAGGTCATGTTTTTGCCTTTCCGGCAGTAGAGGCTGCATATTCTAATGGAACAGAGTGGCTGGAACAATGTCTGGCTTATATACAAGGTAATATTGATTATTTAGATCATTACCTGAAAACTTATATGCCTAAGATTAAGGCAATGCTTCCGATGGCTTCGTATCTGGTATGGCTTGACTGTCGGGAGTTGAATCTGTCACAGCAGCAGCTTGAAGATTTCTTTGTATCTCATGCGCATTTAGCTCTGAACAGTGGTACGACTTTTGGAAAAGAGGGTACGGGATTTATGAGAATGAATGTCGGATGTCCGCGTTCTGTACTTGAACAGGCAATGAAGCAGTTGAAAGAGGCTTATGATGAGTTGTAATTATAGATATGAAAGCTATATAAAAAAAACATTTTTAAGAAATGTGAATTTTTAATAGAAAATTTCGTTCTTATGAACTAAAGAGTCGTATCAAACTTTTTATCATGTAGTTTGATACGACTCTTTTTCGTTTGAAAATATTATAATTCCAGACTTCTTAAATAAATCAGTGGATTATATTCTTTTATGTTGAAGAAATTGACAATTGTAGTTTTATCAATTTTGTTGGCGTTTTCCCTTTGTCTTATTTAAAAAGTAGCATATTAATAAATTCCCGGAGCAGAGTTTTGCTTGAAGTTATCATAATTTCCGGTAATCAGCTTCTCGTTGTCCGGATTTAGTTCAATAGCTTTTTTCATATCTTCTATGGAACCTTCCTTATCACCTTTTAGCAGTCGGATACGTCCTCTTTCCTGATAGAGCACTGCGTTTTGAGGCATTAGTTCGATGGCTTCTGTATAGAACTCTATAGCCTGGTCGAATTCTTTCTGTTCCATTAACATTTCACCTTTAAGCAGATAGGCTTTTTCGTTGAACGGATTTACTTCCAATACCTGGTTGAAACATGATTGAGCTTCTTCTACCTGACCAAGTGCTGCGTGTATTTTTCCTTTAAGTAATAAAGCATCCTCTTCATCAGGTGAAACTGAAAGAACTTTATCCAGATCGCTCATGGCATCTTTGGCCTGACGCATATCCCAGAGGACTTCGGCACGAAGCAGATAAGCCTCTTTATATTCTTCGTTTTGCATGATGGCCTTGGTCAGCATCACAATAGCCTGCAGGTCATTTTTCATGCCTCGTGCAGCCTTTGCTGCAAGATAGTAAGCCGGAGCACTGGTTTCGTCAAGCTTTATAGCTTTCTGACAAGCATTATCCATACTTTCATAATCTTCTTGCATATAACAGATACTTGCCAGAGCAAGCAGAGCCTGTATATTGTCGGGTGTTTTATCAACCAGGCGGTCTAGTGTAATGCGGGCATCGTCTGTACGTCCGGCTTCTATATACGCATTGGCAAGCAGTTGCAGCGTTTCAGGTTCATCATTCAGTGCTATTGCCTGCTCAAAACATTTTATAGCATAGGGAAGCTGGCGCATATTGCGTGCGCGGATACCATCATATTTCAGAATCTCGAAATTTTTCTTTTCCTGTTTTGCCTGTTGGTCTTCGTTCGGCTTTCCTCCACCGAACAAGGATGATAATAAGCCCATAATTTTATCTCTTTTATGTTAATGTGTTGCAAAGATAACGAGAAAATTAACTTAATGGATATGTTTGCTGAAAAGAAATTAGTATGTTTGCAACCGAATAATACAGTGAAATAAAAAAGATAAGTTATGAAAAAAATGCTGTTGGCCATTGTTGCTCTGCTGGCATGTCATGCCATGCAGGCACAATACTTCTGTACTACTCAGGGTACGGAATTACATTATGTAAATTATGATGAGGCAGGACAAAGCCTGTCGAACGAAACGGTTACGGTATACAATGTCGTAAAGAATGCTTCAGGAGAAAGTGCTCAGTATCTTGCCAAAATAGTAACTAATAAGACCAAGAATAATACCAGCTATACACTTTATAACTGGAATTACGATGGTAATGTCACTACCTGCCAGGAAGATTTGATGTATGGTCCTTATATAAAATCTGATTCAGATCCTGCCAAATACGATTCGAAGGCACGTCAGGCTATGGCTGAAGAGCTGAAACTGAAAGGTGATAATTCATTTACTATCAAAAAGCACGCCAGTGCAGGCGAGTCGATTCCAGACCGTACTTATTCGCTGATCTCCAATATGCTGAAGAATGAGATAAATATATCTGGTGCAGCTTATATGGGTGAAGAGAAAGTCAGTACGACTGCCGGTAAGTTTGATTGTATTAAGATTTCATACCTGAAGCGTACAAAAATCGTTCTGAAGACCGAAACCGTACGTGTAACAGAATGGTATGCCGAAGGTATCGGACTGGTAAAATCAGAAAGCTATAATACCAAGGGAGAACCTGATGGAAAAACTATCTTGGTAAAAATAGTGAAGTGATCTGAATTAATATTTCATTAATAATACTTGTCTTTCTAAGAAAGCACCCGATATTCTGATTTCTCGACTTAGGAATACGGGTGCGATCTTTTTATTGATACTTGTGTATCAGATAATTTCTATACCTTGTTGCTTGCAAAGTTCCAGGCTTAAATCTTTCAGTTTGAACTTCTGGATTTTGCCACTTCCTGTCATCGGGAATTCCTTTACAAAGAAAATGTATTTCGGAATCTTGTATCGGGCTATCTTTCCTTCGCAAAACTCACGTACATCATATTCGTTCATTGTGCATCCTTCGTGCAGAATGATGAATGCTCCTACAGCTTCACCGTATTTCTTCGACGGTACACCAGCTACCTGAATATCCTTTATGCCAGGCATCTGATAAAGGAACTCTTCTATTTCGCGCGGATAAATGTTTTCTCCTCCACGGATAATCATGTCTTTGATACGTCCCGTAATGCGATAGTTACCGTTTTCGTCCTTGATACCCAAGTCACCCGAATGCAGGAAACCGTTTTTGTCTATCACTTCCGCAGTAGCTTCCGGATTCTTATAATATCCTTTCATGGTATTATATCCACGGTTACACATTTCCCCTTGTACACCTGGAGGACATTCCTCTCCTGTTTCTGGGTCGATAACCTTCACTTCCGTAAATTCAAAATCATGACCGACTGTAGTAAAACGCACCTCCTGCGGATCGTCGATACGGCTGTGTGTCATACCCGGAGAAGCTTCTGTCAGTCCGTATACACTGGTCACCTTCATGAACATTTTCTCTTCCACCTGTTTCATCAGTTCTACCGGGCAGAGAGAACCAGCCATGATACCTGTACGCAGGCATGAAAGGTCGAACATGTCGAACATCGGATGGTTGAGTTCCGCTATAAACATGGTAGGTACTCCGTAAAGTGCCGTACAGCGTTCCTTGTGAATGGAAGCCAGTACCAGCAACGGATCGAAACGTTCTGTCATAACCTGTGTACAACCATGTGTAAGACAGTTCATCGTAGCAAGTACCACACCAAAGCAGTGGAATAACGGTACACATACACAAAGCTTGTCGGCGGAAGTGAACTTCATGTGTTCTCCCGTGAGAAATCCGTTGTTGGCTATATTATAATGCGTAAGCATTACTCCTTTCGGGAATCCCGTTGTACCTGAAGTATATTGCATGTTTACCGTATCGTGGCAATTGACTTTATTCTTTGCTTCGTCGAGTACGGTATCGTCTATGTTGTTTCCCAGCAGAAGGATTTCGGCTGTGTTGTACATGCCACGGTATTTTTCCTGTCCGATGTAGATGACATTGCGCATGTGCGGGAATCGTTTACTCTTCATGTGGCCGCGTTCGAAAGTCTTCAGCTCGGGAAGCATCCGGTAAGTCATATCTACAAAACTGCTGTCCTTTTCTCCATCGACGATACACAGCGTATGCATGTCCGAGTTTTCGCACAGGTACTCCAGTTCTGCCTGTTTGTAGTTTGTGTTAACCGTAACTGCTACAGCACCAATTTTGGCACAGGCATAAAGAAACGTCAGCCAGTCGGGTACGTTTCTCGCCCATATACCCACGTGTGTGCCGTGTGTGATACCGATGGCAAGCAATCCCTTAGCCATATTGTCCACGCGTCGGTTGAACTGACTCCATGTAAACCGCAGGTTACGGTCGGAGTATACGATATACTCTTTATCGGGTGTTTCCTTGGCCCAGTGCTCCAGCCAGTCACCCAGCGTTCTTTCCGATAATTGTATCATAATAGCTAGCGGTTTAAATAGGAGTATAGATTACAGCCAGGATACGAGCTTCCTGTCCTTCGAAAGCATGTACATGATGAGGTACGATGGAATCGTAATAAATCGTATCACCTTCTTCCAGCAGATACGTGTATTTACCATAATTGATTTCCAGTGTACCTTTCAGTACCATGATAAACTCTTCTCCCTCGTGAGCAGACAGATGGAATTCATTATTTCCGTTTGCATCGATGTCGACGATAAACGGTTCCATGTGTCGGTCGGTCTTGCTGCGCGACAGTGAATGATAATGTAAGTGCTGACGCGCATCGAGTGCATTGTTAGAGAAGCTGATGGTATCGTCAGCATCTCCGCGTCGGCATACTACAGGACCCGCTTCATCAGGCTGGTCGTCGAGGAAAGTGCCCAGACGTACTCCCAGTGCACGCGCCAGCTTTACAAGCGGAGCGAGCGAAGGAATGTCAATATTTTCCTCGATACGTGTGATTTGTTCTACGGCAAGTCCTGTACGGTCTGCCAGTTCTTCCAGACTTATTTCTTTTGCTGTTCTAAGGCTTTTTACTTTTTCTCCAATAACGTTGGTTCTATCCATAGTATAGTGTTTTTTACGATGAAAAGCCGTTATGTGGCTTTCAATGAATCAGATTTGGGCAAATATAGTAAAGTTTTATAATACTCATGCCATGGATGTATAAAAAGGTTATCCAGCTTTTTTACTAAAGTTGCCGAGCTTGCTAATATTTTCATAAAAAAACATATACGGAAAATGGTTTGTGAACCTTGGTCGAAATCGTGTTGTTTGTATTTTACAAGCTTTGCATATTTTCAAAGATGGCTGAGCTTCGTTTAAATTTGAACAGATAAAATATGAAACTGATAATGACCGACCGCCCTGTCGACCTGAGTTTCTTGAAAGATGAGGCGGTGAAATACATTGATTTGTCATCCTTGCGGATAGCGAACTGTGTGGGATGCTTTGGATGTTGGACAAAGACACCGGGCAAATGCGTGATTCGTGATGACGCTACCTGGGTATATCCCTGTATAGCTGCCAGCGACACAGTTCTGTATGTCAGCCGGCTCTGCTATGGCGGATATGACAGTGTGATGAAGACCATGCTGGAGCGTGCCATTCCTGTACAGCAGGCATTTATACGCATTTACAAGGGAGAAACCCATCACGTGCAGCGTGCCGTAATGCCGAAGAAAGCTACTATTCTTGCTTACGGCGATATTTCGTCCGAAGAAAAGGAGCTATTCAGAAAGCTGGTTGCCCGCAATGCAGCCAATATGAACTTTGAGAGTTATGAAGTAAGGTTTACAACCGAAGCTATGTTGAACGATGTGGTAAAAGATATTGTAGAAAAATGGGAAAAGTACTGATTCTTAACGGTAGTCCGCGAGCTCCGAAATCCAATTCCAGACGATATGCTGAAATATTCTCCACCGCTTGTAAGTTACCGTCGGATTATTTCAATATATCGAAGACCAACCATGCCGCACTGTGTCAGAAAATGTCAGAGTATTCCGATGTACTGTTAGTCTTTCCGCTTTATGCCGATTCGCTTCCAGTGGGGTTACTGAATTTCCTGAAGTATCTGGAAGCCAACCCACTCGAGCGGAAGCCTGTTGTATCAGTTCTGATAAATTGCGGTTTTCTGGAATACCACCAAAACGATATTGCCTTGGAAATGCTTCGTTTCTTTTGTCAGAAAAACGGTTATCGCACGGGATCTGTGTTGGCTTTGGGAAGTGGAGAGGCGATACTCGGCACTCCGTTCCGTTACATAGCTGTGAGGGCAATCAGGAAACTAGCAAAATCTGTCGGTAACGGTAAATATTGTAACATACAAGCTACAATGCCGCTGAATAAGCGTTTGTTTATCTGGGCTTCTACACGTTACTGGATACAGTACGGCAAGCGTTTTGGAATAACCAAAGAGCAGATGCAGAGCATGAAGATTGAATAGGGGTAATCTCCGGTATTCTCTTGCCGGAGGCAATTATAATTTTATTTCTAATTCTTGTAAAGTATTTTTTACATAATCTACTGAGTATATACTTCCAAACATATATTTGTGTAGTAAATTTTCTTTCATTAGATTTTTTTCATTGTTAAAATTTACTTCGCAATTACAGTTTGAATATATGAGTCTAAAGATGTCTTTTAAATGTTCTTCCTTTTCATAAGCTAACTTTTCTTTATATGAATTTATATCACGCCCAGTTAAGTATAATATAATTAATAAAGATTTCTGATTCTCTGTTAGTTTATTTACATATTCATAAACTACATCTTTTTCCTTTTTTCTTTCATTTGGTATTTCGCCAAGCGATAACCATGCGTTTGTTACATGTTTATCTCTATTTTTCTCTTTTGAATCTAATTTTATTCTTATTTCAATATATCTTTTTATGGTGTCACGAGAGCTTTCTAATTCCTTTAAGAAACAGCTATTAAAATCCTCATTATACTCCAAATAAAACAGTTGATCTTTTAAGCATGATATTGTGTTCTCAAAGTAATTGTAAAATAAGTTCATCTTGTCATGCAAATTCTTTACATTGAGATATGAACTTTTATTATGTATGACTTGAGCGCTTTTTGTGATAGGGTATCTATAATCAAAAGACATTTTATCTTCTTTACTTATGGATGTGATATAATGTTCTATTGCTTTTATATCAACACATAAATTTATACGCTGAGATAGAATAACAATATCTGGTTTTAAAAAAGACCATAACTTTTCTAAGTCATGACCGATTTTTAATAATTGTTTTATTTCTTGCTCACTACGTCTTTGTATTTCTATATAGGCGTACTTTAGGTATAATTCTACTATATGCCTATATAGAAAAACTAACGGATAGCATATCGTATCTTGAATATAAATTCTACCATTACAATTTTTAAATTCATTATAAGTTGCTTCTGCTGCATACTTATAACCTCTTATGTAGCTGCCAAAATCTAAATTCATATTATTACTCCATCCGTAATATGCTATGTCATCTTCAGGTACATTATCCTTTTCTTTTTCGTGATATTCTTTCTTGCAGAAATAAAAGACCTGATCTTTATCTGTTATTATGTTCATCTTCAAAACGATTTTAAAATAAATAACCTACTTTTCATGACTCAATATTTCTCCTAAATGATATTCCACAACCCCCTCATTATAAGTAATATCAATTACCTGTATAAGTGCGTTTTCCCTGTCTTTCCTGTATCCTACAAATAAACGTAAGGCATCATATCTTCGTAAATATCGTTTGCCGTCAGCTTCATCTATATAGGTATATTTGTTTAAGGTTGTTTGTTTTAATTCCCGGTATTCCGTTTTCTTTTCTCCTTTTATAATCTGGTCAAAGAAAACTTTCTTTATGTTCAGGTTCAACACCTTCATTCCTGTTGTATCATAATTTGATACTTTCTTTACATTTCTTTTTTCCAGACATTCCATTTGTGGATTATAAGTATAATCAATTATACTTCCATCCATTATTTTTTCTATGACAGTATTTATTACATGCAATGGTACAATAAACCACTCTTTAGGTTTATGTATTTCTCCGTTGTTGTCTGTTACACTTATCTGTAAGTTTACTGTATTGAAAAGCTGATGTATTATAGTTTCAAAGATATGTGAGTTCATGTTCACAATCTTATAGGTTTCTATAATTTCAACCGGTGCCATAAGGTATGTCGGCTCTTTCTCTGCATTGGCTATACGTTCTTCTACTGATGTCGTTGAAAAACCTATTTTGTAAAGATTATTCAGTTCTTTTATTGAAGGATTATTTGATAGAGAACGGAGTACATAAATATATCCGGTTACTTTATCTGTACTTTTAATATCTGATTCTTGGAAGAACTTTTTATGAGTTTCCTCTTGTGGCTCTGTGATTGCATAACCATTCTCCATTACATTTTTACGTAATGTTTGAAGTAGTATGTCTGATTCTGTTTCATTTTCATAAATACATCTTGTTCTTCCATTTTTACCCCTTACATTATCTTTCCATTTGGTTTCTGTATCAAGATAATCAAGGTATAACATCTGCCCATCAATGATGAAGTATTGACCGGCTTTTATATTTTCAGTTTTTGATAACTTAACAAGGCTTCTTATACCTTTTCTGAGGTCTTCATGAACCTTCTCAAATAGAGGTTGATATTTGTAAAAATCTTCACAAGACTTTCTTTGAGCTACATAGTCAGCTTTGCTTCTCTTTTTCTCAATAACCTTCTTCATATCTTCAGGTATTTCAAAAAGAGAACGCTCCTTTTCAGTCATTTCTAATAAAGGGTCATTCAGTATATCTTCCAGTTCTTTATCAATATCCATATTATTCCTCCAATAAATTGAGCCTGTCGAAAGGTTTTAATGAAACTTTATTTGGATTGTTTCGGATGCTTTTAAGTGATGCAAACAGTAGCTTTTCCTGTAAATCGCCTGTTTTCTGTGGCTCTCTACCGTGAGACTCCACCCAATCTGTTATTTCCACAAGTTTCATTGCCAGACGGTCATTAGCTGTTGGTGCTGTTGCTTTTGGTCTGACATCATCCAATAAAGGATCTTCGAATATATCTAAAAGTTCTTTTGGCCATTCCATATGTTTTATTTCTTAAATTCATCAGGATTAAAGTCCAAACCTCTCATTTTTCTTTCTTTCAGATTTTTCATCATCTGAAGTGCAGCTGCCAGCTCTCGAACTTTGGGGTTCGGATCATCAGCTGATGGTATTTTCCCATTATGTTCCTGAATATACTGTTTTAACGGACCTTTGAATAAGGTTATTGCTTCTTCAATGGTCAGATTAAACTTCTGTTCAGCTATGGTATTCTGAATGATTTTCAATGTAGGTGCATCAATAGACTTAGACATGACCTCATAAGCTCTCTGAAATGGGTTTACCGTATCAATCAGGTTAATAGACAATTTGTCAATTTCTATAAACCTGTTTGCTATTTTCAGCAGCTTGTTTCCTTCACTCTCTTTTTCTTGTTTTCCCGGTTCAAAAGTGATAGGTTCTCCCTTATCATCTACAACTTCACCACTTTTGAATATAGTGTCTAAGATTACACGTTGTCTTACTTCTTCCACTTCATCATCTGTCAAATCCGTATATCTTTCCCTTATGACTTTAGGTATAAGTTCTTTATTCAAGCGTTCGGCAGTTGTAGAACCGCTTATAGCTTTTACTACCATTTCATCCTGCAATATCGCGGCTTTAAGGTCATCCAACTGTTCCTGTACAATCATCTTTGTTTTTGCACTGGATAAAGGTTTCAGCCCTTCTACTGTTATACTCCTTAAATCATCAGAAGATGGCTTTTCTTTATCTTCTTTAATTGTCTTGAAATGCCAGTTCGGTGCCATTACCTGCTCCATAAGAAGAGACGCTGTAATAGCTTTCAAGAAATCATTTACAGCCACCTTTACATCAGCCTGTTCTGCATCAGGCATGGCTATCATGTTTACAAATCTGGCTGTTTCTTTACCCTCACTGTCACGTGTGCAGCGACCTATAATCTGCACAACTTCCGTAAGAGAGCCACGTACACCGATAGTCAGGCAGTTTTCACACCACTGCCAGTCGAACCCTTCCTTGGCTGTACCTAATGCGATGATAATATCCATATCATCAGCCTTTTTCATGTTCTGAAGATATGTCTGTACCATATTACGGTCTTTCTGATCATCCTCTACCAAGTCGGCTACTTTCAATAACCTGCCGTCATTGGTTCGTACATAGTATATACCGGTATAGTAGTCCTTTCTTTCTACTTTACCTATCAGGCGCATTATCTCCGCTGTTTCTTCGTACTTCGTTTTTCCTGTTGATGCACGTGAATTTACACTTGGTATATGAATGATTGTTTTCTTATGTGTATCAAGTACTTCTGATATATGGTCAAGATAAACACCATGATAAAAATGATACCCCAAAATAAGATTCTTCAAATACTTGTAGCCATTCAACTGCTGATAGTAGTTATATGTTACCGGATAAAAGCGTGCTTCATCCTCAGAGCGTAAGACGGGTACGCCATCACCGCGGAAATATGAACCAGTCATGGCTATAATGTGCCCGTTTGTGTGATTCATTACACGGCGTACTATATCTCCCAGTCCTGAATTTGCATCAGCACTGGTGTGATGAAACTCGTCTATTGCAAGAAGACAGTCATTGAATGTTTCATCAGGTAATTGGGCTGAAGCATTACGCAGTGTCGCATGTGCGCAAACCAATATGTTGGCAGCTTTCTGTTTGAAAAACTCACAGAATCTGTCAGCTTTATCCTTTTCATTTGAAGTGTCGCACAAATTGAAATATTGTGCCACTTTCCAGTCTTCAAAGAAGCCATGTTCTTTTAAGTTTGTATTTTTAAATGAACGGCCTATACTCTTTTCCGGTACTGCTACAATTACTTTCTTTATTCCTTGATTGGCCAATTTATCAAGTGCAATAAACATAAGCGCACGGCTCTTTCCTGAAGCTGGTGGTGCTTTAATAAGCAAAAAACGTTGGTTACGTGCTTCGTATGCCTTAGCTTGCATTTCACGCATGCCCAAATTGTTGGTTGCGCTTGATGCTCCTGTTTGTTGATATTTTATATTTACTATATCTGTATTATTATATTTCATCTATTTCTCATCTATTTTTATCATACATTCACCTGTTATTCAAGTGTTTAGAGGCTAGTAGACATCAAATTCCCATCTATTTTTCATCTATTTTCCATCTATTTCCATCTAAACAGATAGAATGGTCCTTGTTTTTCATCTCTGATAATAAATTACCTATATAACTGGGTGGATTCTTCGAAAATTTCGGAACCATATCTAATAATAAATTATCTATATCTTCACGGCCCAAACCATTTTTATTTTTAGACAACAATCTAAGAATCATATCTTTATAATATTTTCGGCCTAATCCTTTCTGCTTTACATAGTCTGGAAGCTGTTTGGTTTCTCTGGCAATATATTCGGATATAAACCACTCGCTTTTAATCCTTTCAATATACCCTTTAGCCTTTAGTTTCTTGGCAATATCTGCCTGAATAGGCTTACGTTTCTGCACGCAATCCAATACAATACATTCAGCTAAAGACAAATCAGGTATCTGTTTTAATAACTCTACATACTTTTCATCGATCATTTTGCCGTAGATACGTACCTTTACTTCTTTTTTGTCACTATCTATAATATAATCCGGCATAGGAAAAAAGCGTTTCTGCTGTTCTGTAAATATCTTCTTTATGCCACGGCCTATCGTATCTATCATATTAAAATTCACCATTCCCTGACAGAGACAGAAGTTACGATAATACTTTTGTGGCCCATCTTGGTCAAGTGCATTTTCAAGAGTTATCGGCAAAAAACTTCCTCCATTAGAGAACAATAACGAACCAGGTTGTTCTATTAATGTAATACGTTCCTGCAGTGTATAATCCTGATGGGCAATACAATTATGCAATGCTTCCCTTATACTATAATCATCATACTGCTTCATTGTATCAGGGAATAAGGTGTTACCCGGCATTTCTCTGATGGTCAAATTACGAATAAGACTTAATACCTTGTCAACTGTCAGTATGAATGGAATTGACTTATGTTCATAATCAATCTTGGTATCATTTTCATCCATCAATATCCAAGTTATCTGTGCCACTGCTGGCCTAATCAGGTGAACGGATTCCTCTTTTCCAAGAAGTAGTATAGCGGCTCTTGTCAATACTCCTTTTACCGCCACCCCAGCTCTGTTCAGCAAAGTTATATCATCCCATCTATCTACTTCTTCCGCCAGACGAGGATGACATTTCTTATATTCAAATCGTGCTTTTACCAAAGCTTCTTCATCCAAATCGGCAAGTGTAGCTTCCGGTATCAGTTCACCGCTCCAGTCTGTGCGTTGCTCCACCTCATTCAATATTGTAGTCAGTCTGGATGAAGTCATTTCTATCAGATGTTCATCTTGTCTTTGCCATGCTTTGCTGTGCGCATAGACAGGCAGACGTAACAGATGTTTGGGTACATGAAGAATCCAAACTGTTTTTTGCGTATCTATGGTTTTAAATTCCTCTATGCGAAGCCCTTCTGTAGGTAAATTAGCACAGTTATCCAACAGAGCAAGACACAAATTGTCGACCGTATAAGTATGAAAATCCTGAATGCCAACAATATCCAAGGTCTTATCTTTTACTCCCATTACAATACTTCCGCCCTCCATATTGCTGAGTGCAGATACATACGAAATAAGATCTCTTCCTGCATCACCTTTCAGGGTATGTTTCAACGATTTATATTCCTTCCATTCGCAGGCTGCATTTTCATGTCCGTAATTTCGAAAAAGAAATGCCTGTAAATCCTTTTCGTTCATACAAATTCCATCTCTTTCCATACTACTTATTTGTTTTTTGTCATCTTCTCATATAATTTAAACAAACATTCCAGTCTTGCTTCATCATTAGCAAACGGATAACCCGGATAACAGCTTTCTACTATATCATCAAGTACAGCATGTGCTTCTTTCAAGTCTTCCGGCATTTTATCCGGATCATACAATTCTGCCAAAGTCTTTTCAGGATAGAAAGCACGGGTTATCAATATATTTTCAGCAGCCTCTTCTATTTGTTTTTTCTTTTCTTCGTTGATGCTTGGGAAGGGGAAGGTGTTGTAACATAGTTGGGCTGAATATCGGTAACGGGTTTCTAATCTACCACCTACTGTTTTCACCCATGCCATGTGCATTTTGCTGGTGAGGATACCAAAAAGTGATATATCTTCTGTTCCAACTACCATACAAAGATTTGTAGCCAACTTAGATTCATCCAAATATCCCATCGGAATATATTCTCTAAATTCCGATGATACACTTGGAATTATTATAAAACTCATACCTAACGGTTGAGTAATTTGTGCAAAAAGATGTGGGATTCCGGCTAATTGCGGACGTGAAGAATTAAGTCTAATTTCACGAATCTTATCAATACGTTTTTTTATACAAGGCATTCCATCAAAATCTTCTATTTTATGTCCATAAAGCCATAAACACCAACGTTCCTTACCATTAATAAATTCCTCTGAACCATATATTTGTCGAAAAAGAGTAATACTTTGAGGTTCTTCTTTAATAAAACTATTCTTTTCTTCTGTTGTAAATAATAACTGTCCACCATCCGCAGGCATATTACCAAAATTCATGTTAGGTATTCCTTTACATAAAGGTTTGGATACACTTTCTATAAATATATTATTACCAGCAAATAAATAAGCAGTTATATTATTAACTTTAACAGATTTATTATTAACAAATAAATATTTATTTCTTTTATGAGCTGTTATTCCCACTATAACAACTGTAACAGCAGCATTATATTTTGCATTATTTGACCACCGGAAAGATGTATGAGCAAATGATATTTCTACATTATTAGTAAGAATACGTTTCCACAATAAAGAAACTTGTAATCCTTGGCAAATACTATTAGTAGTAACAAAAGCACATTCTGCATTTGAATTTTGAATATAAACTTTCCCTTTATAAAACCAGCATGATATATAATCAAGATTTTTATAATCATTTTTGAATATATACATCATGTCATCTTTATGAAACACCTCTTGATTTCTACTGCCCAAATAAGGTGGATTCCCAAATACAAATACCTCTTCTTCTGGCTCATGAGGACAAACTTCATTCCAGTCAATACGGCAAGCATTACCACATACTATTTGAGTGATATTATGCAAAGGCAATGCTCGTGTATTTACCTTAAATTCATCAGAGAACTTACGGTTCATCTGATGTTCTGCAAGCCATAGTGAAAGCATGGCTACTTCATGAGGAAAATCCAGCAATTCTATACCATAAAACTGCTTTAATGTGATACAAGAGCCATCAATAAAGTTTAGTTCTTGTTGTCCAGGCTTACATGAACGTATCACTTTTAAAATATCCATTTCCAACAGACGTAATGATTTATACGTGATAATAAGAAAATTACCACTTCCACATGCAGGATCAAAGAACTTCATCTTTGATATGCGTAATAAGAGCTGGCGACATTTCTTTTCAATAGGGGCACAAGCGTTGCAATAGTCTACTTGTCTTATTGCTCCTAAATCCAACTGCTGCTGAAGTTGTTTTTGCTGCTCATCCAATTTTCTATATTCTTCACGAAGCTCATCCAAAAACAAAGGATTGATAACTTTCATTATATTGGGTACACTGGTATAGTGCATACCCTGATTGGCCCGTACCTCAGGGTTTACTACAGCCTGAATCATAGAACCAAAAATATCCGGATTAATGTCTTCCCAATCCAGTTCACCACATTCAATAATAATCTTGCGGGCTTTTGCTCCCATCTTTGGTATTTGGATATGTTTGGCAAATAGTCCACCATTTACATATGGAAACTGCTTGATAATGGAAAGAGTGTCCGCATTGCGTTTTTCACAATCCATGACATTGAATGCAGCATCGAGATAATCCGACAAATCACTACCATCAGGTTTGGTAAATTGCTTTATGGAAGCAGAGAACAGATTTTCTTCAAAAATACCCGTATCTTCGGCAAAGAAACAGAAAAGAAGTCGGGTTATAAAAATATTCAAGTCGTGTAAATCAGCCTCACTGTTAAACTCGTTATACGCACGAAGTTCATCATGTAGCTTGGCAAGTTTCTCTGCTGCTTTTACATCAGCCTTACTTTCTTCTACATAATGTACACGTTCTACTCCCATTAATGGATAAAAAAAATCAAAAACGCAGTATAGGCGATCTACTTTATTCTCGTATGTTTCCTTTTCTCTAAGGTCATATGCCAGTATTGTTTTGCCATCACTTACCGCTATGATTTTAGGTAAGGCTTTTAGTACCTGGGTATCTGCTTTCAATCTTTCTAGCTCTCCCGACAAATTAAGTGTGCTTGTGCATTTGAAACAAAACAATCCTTTGATAAGTAGTCCTTCAAATGTTTTCAATATACCTTTGCCTTCTTTATATCGGGCAATATCACGCTCCCCTTTTCCAAAAGAGTATAGTATATGGTAGCCTATTTCTTCTGCCGGTACGTGATTGTCTTTTATTATTCTTAAACGCTCTTCTATTTCTTTATATCCTAATTGTTGCTTCTTTGCCATAATATATATGTTAATATGTAGCAGAAACTTTTATTTAATTTATTCTTGAGAATGAGGGATATTTATCTATTTTTCCATCCTTTTTAATCTGTCAAATCTAAAAACAAATATAATAAAACATTTTCTTTTTGACAAACTGTCAATCCACGTCTCTGAGAATCGCTTCTTTTGAGCAACAGGTGAGGGTAGGCGTAAAAAACGCAACGGTGTGAAGCCGGTAATTTTCCGAATGTCAGAAGATTGGAGGTAAAGTCGTGTTTTCCGCTTTATAGAGAATGTATAACGGAAACATTCGGATAGTATCGGTCGGAATAGAAAGAAAAATGATAGCCTGTTGCTGATGGTTACAAAGGAGCATCTGGCTGTTTCAGGTTGTTTGCAGAGAGCTTTTCATTCTTTTCTGAGCATGTTTTTTCAAAACATCTCGATAGCTTTAGTAAAATATCCCGATGTTTTGAGAAAAGTTGTACAAAAGCTTTTCGGGCTGTGGGCTTCTTTTTCTTTTTCCGTGGGAAAGTCTGTCTGTTTTCGCAGGAATATCTGTCAGATACTGCCGTTTACTTGTTAAAAAGGTTGTTCGAAGACTATCATTTTTCACAGGAAGAGTCTTTCCGGCATACAGAAGAAGGATTTTGTCACTGAGGCTTGTCAGTCGTTTGGGGAATTTGGTCTTTACTTGTTTATGTAAGCGGTATTTTTCTGTCTTTTTGTTAATTCTAATGCCATGTCTTTTTGTAGCGTTCGCTTCTCGTGCTACAAAATTGTTTTGTACCTTTGCGCCGAAAAAAATAAAACGAATGAAAGAGGCTTTTATCAAACTTCACTTCTCGGTACTGATAGCCGGAGGTACAGGTATTTTCGGTCGACTGATTACATTAAATGAAGGACTGCTGGTGTGGTATCGGATGCTTTTGGCTGGTGTATTGTTTTATATCGTACTTTTTCTGCTGAAGAAACTACGGAAACTTCCTGCCCGCGATGCATTGCGTATTGCTTCGGTAGGACTGCTGCTTGCCGTTCACTGGCTGTTTTTTTATGGCAGTATCAAGGCGTCGAACGTATCCATCGGAGTGGTCTGTCTGTCGCTGATGAGCTTTTTCACAGCTTTGTTCGATCCGGTAATCAACCGGCATCGGGTATCGGCAAGTGAGATATTGTTCAGTCTGGTAGGAGTGGCGGGCATTGTGCTTATCTTTCACTTCGACACCCGTTACCGTGCGGGTATCCTTATGGGAGTCGTGTCGTCGGCGCTGGCTTCCCTGTTTACTATCTGCAACAAGAAAGTGGCTTCGGGTTATCCGTCGGGCACTACCTTGCTCTATGAAATGGGAGGAGGCTTTGCGGGACTGACCTGTATGCTTCCTGTATATTTGTATTTCTTTCCTGTGCCAACCATATTGCCTTCGGCTACTGATTTCGGCTATTTGCTGCTGTTCGCTTCGGTTTGTACCGTCTTGCTGTACATTCTTCAGATACAGGTATTGAAGAAGATTTCGGCGTTTACGTTTAATCTGACTTACAATTTGGAGCCTATTTATAGCATTATTCTGGCTATGATAATTTTTCGTGAGGCGAAAGATCTGAATTTCAGTTTCTATACCGGACTGGGACTGATTTTTCTGTCTGTCGTGATGCAGACGGGAAGGGTAGTTTGGCAGGCAAAGAAAAATCAATTAAAACCGTAAAGCATGGACGATTTGAGATTACGCATACAACAGTTGTTGCAGCGGCTGAACGAGCGTGTGTTCGGCAAGGAGCATGTTATTGCACTGTCGTTGTTATCGGCTGTGGCAGGTGAGAGTATTTTCTTGCTGGGACCTCCGGGAGTGGCAAAGAGTATGGTGGCACGCCGGCTGAAACTGGCTTTCCGCCGGGGAGAGGCTTTCGAGTATCTGATGTCACGTTTCAGTACGCCCGATGAAATTTTCGGACCGGTTTCTATTTCCAAGCTGAAGGAAGGCGATACGTACGAACGTGTCACCGAGGGCTATCTGCCTTCGGCTACGGTGGTGTTTCTGGATGAAATCTGGAAGGCGGGACCTGCTATTCAGAATGTATTGCTGACGGCTATCAATGAGAAAATTTTCCGCAACGGACGATTGACGATGCAGCTTCCGCTCAAGGGACTGGTAGCAGCATCGAATGAGTTGCCGGCGCTAGGACAGGGACTGGAGGCTTTGTGGGACCGTTTTCTGTTGCGTGTCATGGTGACGGGAGTGGAAGATTTGTCCGATTTCGACCGAATGATTGCTTCTGCCGATGAGAGTGAGCCATGTGTGCCGGAGGAACTAGCCATCGGTGACGAGGAGTATGCCGGATGGCAGCAGCAGATAGCGGGTATTGCCTTGCATTATTCCATTTTCGAAGTTATCCATCTGCTGAAGGAAAAGATGGAGGAGTACAACCACCGCTTGCAGAACGAAGAATCTGCGGAACTTCCTCTGTATGTGTCCGACCGCCGTTGGAAAAAGATTGTCAAACTGCTTCGTACGTCGGCTTTCCTGAACGGTTCGGAAACTGTCCGTCTGTCGGACTGTCTGCTGCTGGCACATTGCTTGTGGAGCGATGTGACGCAGAAGAATATAACAGAAGAAATGCTTGCCGGAGCGATACGGCAGAGTGCTGAAGGTTATCTGCTGAACTTGCAGGGAGTGGACCGTGAGTTGCAGGCACTGAAGGAGGAACTGATGGCAGAAGGTACGGTACGTGAAAATCACGATCCCGGACTGACACTGGTAGATTCGTATTATTACCAGATAGAGCGGGTACGGCTGGCAGGACGTCTGCTGATGTTTGCTTCCGACTTCCAGTCGCTCGATGATACGGGGAAACTCTTCTACTTGCATAAAGACAAATATAAATCGCAGTGCTTTATCCTGAAGAAGTACGATCTTTCCATGCGCGGGAAGATTCCTCAGAACAAAATCTATTCTCTCCGTAAGGGAAGACGTTCGGTATTTATCAACAATTATGAATATCCTTTGCGCTGTAATCCCGATGCGGAACCGCTTCCGGCAATTGAAGTGCGTCCGGAAAGCGATTTAAACGCTCGTTTCCGGGAACTGGAAGAGCTTCTTTCGCGGGTGGATGCCGGAACGAGGGAGTTCTTCGAAGCAGAGATGGAGTATTGCCGCAATCATCTGTTCTTGGGCGACAGACAGCGCCGGACGATGGAAGAGATGCTGCGTGTGCAGCAGGATTCGCTGACAAAGTATAAGAATGAACTTGATGAACTGAAACATGCGTACCGAAAAGAGAACGAGGAGTATCCGGATCAAGGATCTGAAAACGATTTATTTGGAGGAGCTTCGGCGCAGGTGCTTTGATTGCCTGGGCGAAGCTTTACAGCGTGGTACGGTGCTTCCCGGTGAACTGGAGGAAACGGTGTGGGATTATTACCGGAAGACGGCTCCTTCGTTGCAGGAGTTTTATTCACGTTATACACCCGAATGGGAGGTGTTTTACGAGCATGAACAGTTGCTTCCGTCTGATTTTCTGGATTTTCTTTATCGTATGCAGGCAGCTTTCCGAAAACGTTATTCGCTTGCAGAGCTTGATGTTGCTTACTATATTGAGCGGCTGGAGCGTCTGCCTTTGCTCAGTCCCGAACGGAAGCTCCTTCAGGAACTTTTTCTGGATAAATGGCATCGCTTACTCACAACCAAGGAGTACGATTATCAGTATCATCACATCGAGTCGTTGTGTGAAGGATTTGTTTTGCTCGACAAGCAAAACGGACTGAAAACGGTTGCCGATGTGACAGGTTCGCGCGTCAGATGGTTGTTGTTGAACCGTCCGGAACTTTACCGGCGTATCGTGCCTTATGAGAAGGCTATGGAGCAGAATCGCCACATTCGTGAACTGGTGCGGGTGTTAGGAAAGCACAGTAAGGGTGAGAAACGTAGCTTCGATCCGTTGGGAGGAGTACGCGAAGAGCAACTGGTACGTCATGCTATACGCAGTGATATCGAGGGTATAACATTGGGAAACGATTTGAATCATCTGCTTCCGGTAGAATATTGTTACCTGACCGATGAGGCACTTCGTCCGGTATTCATGCAGAAGTTCGTAGAGAAACGTTTGCAGGTGTTCGACAGTCGGTCGGCAGAAGACAGTTCGGTGCTTCAAAAAGGCAGAAAGCCAGTAAGCGGACAGGGACCGTTTGTGGTTTGTATGGATACGTCAGGCTCTATGCAAGGGAAGCGTGAGATACTGGCAAAGTCGGCTCTGCTGGCTGTGGCAAAGTTGGTAGACGGCACGCATCGCAAATGCTATGTTATTAATTTTGCCGAAGATATCCATTGCATGCTGATAAAGGACTTGCGTGCAGATTTCCCTTTACTGGCAGATTTCCTGAATTATCGTTTCGACGGAGGAACCAATATGGTTCCGGCATTGAAAGAAGCTGTCCGTTTGATACAAACAAACGGGTGGCATCGCTCGGATGTAGTAATGATTTCCGATTTCGAGATGCCACCCGTGGGGGATGAGTTAATGAAACAGATTATGGGGGTAAAGCATAGAGATACCTCGTTCTATGCTTTGGTTTTCGGGAGTCGTCCCGAAATGGATTATCTTTCTATTTGCGACCGGACTTGGGAGATGGAGATACCTTGATCTGCTCGATAGGCTGCTGGTTGACGTTGTCCAGCGGGATGGCCTGATATTTCACTTTAGCAAAATCAATGGTCCGCAAGTCGATGCTTCGTATCGCACTGTTGTACATGGTGCGGTAATAGATAGTCCGGTTTGTCATATCGGTAGCCGATGTCCACTGTGTAGCGCTTGGAATGTCGGCAGGAACTTTTCCCAATGGGAATTCAATGCCTACCGGAATATCGAAGTTGTTCAGAATCTGAAAGCCCTGAAGCACTGTTTTCTCGGCAGAATCCTGCAGTGGGGCAGTCGACTGATAGAAAGCCGCACGTACGAAACGTGAAGGAGGAGTTACGTCACCCGGTATGCCCAGGAATCCACTTCCTGCTCCGAACGATTTCAATGGAGTAGTTCCCAGATCTTGTGTCGGAGCGGTTCCCGGGAAGAGATTCACATAATTGTTCAGGTTGGTAAGCTGCCATTCAAAGCCCGGAGAGTTGGTCAGCACTCCCAATGTATTTTCGAAGAAATGCGGAGTCTGTTCTGTAATTTCCAACACTAGCTGTTTGCCTTCTGCATCGGTAAACCGCCAATGAACAGTAGACGAACGCGGGTCGATGTTGACTACATGTACACTCTTTACCGCTTCTTTCACTTCATCCAGCGTAGCACAGTTACCCAGTATCCACGAAACAAGTTGAAGGTCGGAGATTGTATTTTCTTTTTCCGAAGCATTGTAGTCTTCGTATTTTCCATAAGACGGGAAGTAGAACAGTCCGGCAGACAGTCCGGCTTCGTTTACACCTTCAGCGATAAATTCCTTTTGTTCTACGGCAAGTCCTACATAACCATATCGTGCCGTAAACTTCATTCCGTTGATTCCTTCAGGAGTGTACGACTGTGCCGTATATCCTCTTGGAACAATAACATACTGGCTGTTCAGGTTGCTTCCGCCCCATTCGATGGTACGTGCAACGATTGTAGTTCCGTCTTTGCTTTTCAGTGTGATACCTGTACAGGCATTTGCAGGTTGTGATGCAAACCAACCAGCCATGCCAAGCAGTAAAATTGATAATTTAGATTTCATATTCAGTGTTTTTCTTATATAACAATCGGTATTAGAAATATGTTCATTTGCAGATATATAGTTTCCCGTGTTCCTGTCCGATCACTTCTTCTGCAAGTAGGTATGATAAGGCTTTTGTATTTTTTTCTTTATCTCCCGGAAGAGCTTCCAGCAGATCGTGGGAGGAGCACGGTGATTGCAGAATGTCCATTATCTGGTTGCGTATGTCTTCAAATTCTCCATGTTTCAGTCCCGAGGAGTGTTTCGCCAGACAGGCATCGCACAATCCGCAGTTGTGTTCGTTTTTCTCGCCAAAATACTGTAGAAGTATGCGGCTCCGGCATTTGTTTTCAGCATCGGCATATTCCAGCATGGCCTTGATTCGCTGCTCATAACTGGCTTTCCGGTCCTCGTAAACTTCTCGGTTCAGTACGATACGTTCACTTTCCTGGCGTTCGCGTGTATATATGATGTAGGGTGTTTTCTTCCCCGGAATATAATGCAAAATGTGCCGTTTGGTGAGCAGTACCAGTGTTTCATACACCTGCTGACGGGAAAGTCCGCTTCTTAATGCAAGCGTTTCTTCATTGATATAGGCATAGTCGCTGAACAGACCGGTATACGAGCGCAGAATGATGCGAATCAGATTCTCTGTATCGGGATTGTTTTCCTGGATGCGATACAGTTCATCACGGCGCAGTGTGAACATCAGGCGTGAGGCATTGTCCTGTTCGTCGGTATATTCCAGATATCCCGCCCGGGTAAGAATCTTCAGCGCACTATCTACCCGGATAGGAAAATGCTTGAAGTTCTGGCAGAACTCATCTATATTAAATGCATACGTACAGCCAAGTCCGTCGCCCATTGCCATCTGATAATAATAATTGATGTGCTCATAAACCTGACGGATGTATTCCTTTTCTGGAAAAGTATCGGCTATGCGTTTGTTCAATAAGGTTTTATCACTTCGTGCATATAGCAGTACCGCATACGATTTCTGTCCGTCACGTCCGGCGCGTCCCGCTTCCTGAAAATATGCTTCGGGAGAATCGGGAAAATCGATGTGTACCACCAGTCGTACATCCGGCTTGTCGATACCCATACCGAATGCGTTGGTTGCTACCATGACTCTGAACTCTCCGTTTATCCACCCCTTCTGACGCTGGTCTTTGGTATCATTGTTCAGTCCGGCATGATAAAACGTTGCAGTAATACCTTGTTCATTCAGAAATTGAGATACTTCTTTTGTCTTTTTACGGTTACGCGTATATACAATGGCTGAACCTTGTACACTGGTCAGGATGTGAAGAAGTTCTTCAGCCTTGTTTTCTGTGCGGCGGACGATATAGGCAAGATTTTTCCGTTCAAAACTCATCCGGAAAACATTCTCTTCTCTGAAATCCAGTCGTTTCTGAATGTCTTTTACCACTTCGGGCGTGGCTGTAGCTGTAAGAGCAAGCACTGGTACTCCTGGAAGCAGTTTTCTGATTTCTGAGATCTTGAGGTAGGCTGGACGGAAATCATATCCCCACTGAGATATACAGTGTGATTCGTCGACGGTAATCATACTTACCTTCATGCTTTTCAGCTTGGTCTGGAAAATTTCCGTGTCCAGTCGTTCGGGCGAAATATAGAGAAACTTATAATCGCCGAAGATGCAGTTTTCCAGTGCTACGACAATTTCTTCACGCGTCATACCCGAATAGACAGCTATTGCTTTTATTCCCCGGTCGCGCAGATTGCGTACCTGGTCTTTCATCAGGGCAATAAGAGGGGTGACAACCAGGCATAATCCAGGTTGGGCGAGGGCAGGCACTTGGAAGGTAATAGACTTTCCTCCTCCCGTAGGCATCAGTCCGAGTGTATCTCGTCCGCTGCCTATACTGTTGATGATATCTTCCTGGATACCTCGAAAACTGTCGTATCCCCAATATTGTTTCAGTATGCTTTTGTAGTCCACGGTGTTGAATGAGAAGTTATAAATGAAAGTCTTGAAAGAATAATGATGAATGAAAGAACTTACTGCATCAGTTTCCGTTCTTCATTCATCATTATGTATTGTTTAGAAAGAAGGCTTTATGTCTTCTATCTGTAATTGGATTTCTCCACGTTTGTGCGTATTTTCTTCAATCGTATAACAGATATTGAACGATTGCTTGGTTTTGATGTAACGTGCTTGCGAACTTTGTCCGAAAGCGATGCCGTTCATCACGTTATTCGATTTGTTGTCCACCAGTTCCAATTTGATGTGTTCCTGATCGCGTCCCACCACCTTGCTTGTTCCATAGTCGTAAACATTCAGCGTTGAGAAGACGGGTTTCGGATTATCCGGACCGAAGGGGTTAAACTTCTTCAAATCGAAGAAAAACTTCGGTGTGATGTCGCGAAAATCCAGTTGGGCATCGATGTCTATCGTCGCACTGGTCTGTTCCGGCAAGATATGATCGGTTACATATTGCTCGAAGCGTCGTGTAAACTCCGGTACGTTCTCAATCTTCATAGAAAGTCCCGCAGCATACGTATGTCCTCCGAAGTTTTCCAGCAAGTCACGGCAATGTTCGATTGCTTTATACACATCGAAGCCTGAAACCGATCGTGCAGAACCTGTTGCCAGATTATCTGTACGTGTCAGAACGACAGCCGGACGGTAATAGATTTCCGTCAATCGGGAAGCTACGATACCGATAACTCCTTTGTGCCAAGCTTCATTGTAGATGACGATGGAGCGGCGTTCGGACAGTTTCTCCAGATGATCGACAATCTTATTCGCTTCTTCGGTCATGCTCTTGTCCAGGTCTTTGCGAGTCTCATTGAACTGGTTTATCTGGTTGCTCTTTTCGAGTGCTGCCTGAAAGTCTTTCTCAATCAGCAAATCGACTGCCTTCTTCCCGTTTTGTATGCGTCCGGATGCATTGATGCGGGGACCTATTTTAAAGACAATATCGCTCATCGTGATTTCCCGTTCGGACAAACCACAAACATCGATGATGGCTTTCAGTCCGATACTGGGATTAGAATTGAGCTGACGCAGCCCATGATAGGCAAGCACGCGGTTTTCTCCCATTATAGGTACGATGTCTGAGGCGATACTTACTGCAACCAAATCGAGCAGTGGGGTGAGCTGATGAAACTCGATTCCATTATTGATGGCAAAAGCCTGCATGAACTTAAATCCGACACCGCATCCTGAGAGGTGATCGTACGGATAAGTTGAATCAAACCGCTTAGGGTTCAATATGGCAACAGCAGGCGGCAACACATCATCTGGTACATGATGGTCGCAAATAATAAAGTCGATGCCTTTTTCCTTGGCATACGTAATCTCTTCCACGGCTTTGATACCGCAGTCTAATACAATAATAAGCTTTACGCCTGTTTCGGCAGCATAATCCACTCCCTTCTTCGATACTCCATACCCTTCGTTGTAACGGTCGGGGATGTAGTAGTCGATGTTCGAATAGAACTGTTGAAGGAATTTATAAACCAATGCGACTGCTGTAGTACCGTCTACATCGTAATCTCCATACACCATGATACGTTCTTTCCGTCCCATAGCCTTGTTCAGTCGTTCTACTGCAATGCTCATGTCCTTCATAAGGAACGGATCATGCAGTTCGTTGAGCTGAGGGCGGAAAAATCGTTTGGCCTCGGCAGTAGAGGTTATTCCTCTTTCCAAGAGAAGCCGGCATAATATAGGGCTGATTCCTATATCTTTAGCCAGTGCTCTAGCTGCTTCCCGCTGTTCTAGTGTCGGAGGTTGATAATTCCATTTGTAATTCATTTATATATATTTTTTTCTTTCTTTTCTTTTTCAGACACGGGCAAAAAGCTTTTTTACCCTAGTTATTCAATCTGTAAAATTAGAAAAAAAGAAAGAAAAAAACGGCTAATCTCCTATTTATTTTCGGAGATTAGCCGCTTAATTATTTATAATTGGTCTATATTAACTAATTATAATCCCAATTTTTTAGCTATGTCAGCAGGAATGGCATGCTTGTTTACCAAAATATTCATAGTCTTGTAAGCAGCAAATGCTTTTGATGCATACCAGATACCTTTGTACTTGCCTTCAGTTCCCCATGAATTTTTTACCATGAAGTATTCTTTTCCGTTCTGGTCTTTAGCAATACCGTAGATAACCATTCCGTGGTCATCGGTAGTTTCCCAGTTGTCGAAAGCTTCCTGACGCATTTCCTGAGTTACGGTGATTTCAGGAAGTGGTTTGCTTGTCAGTTCTTTACGTTTGTCTGCCTGGCTCATACCTAACCAACGTGCCATATCAGAGCCTGTCAGTTCAGCGCCTTTTTCAGCATCCGGACATACAGCTACACCATCACGAGTAAAGCCTTGTTCACTAACATCAGCACCCCATGCGAAAGTATAGCCAGTGTTGATTGCATTTTCCATAACAGCCATCAGTTCGTCGATAGGCAAGTTGTATGATAGTGCATTACGCCAGTTGTCTTGTACTTCGATATTGAACTGAGTGTAGAACGGATGATGAGAGTAAGATGTCAGTGAAACATAGTCGTCCATGTTCAGACCCAATACTTCATCGGCAAATGTTCTCGGAGTATAAGTCTTACCTTTGTAAGTAAATTCTTTCGGGCATTCTCCCAGGTATGTGTCATAAATAGACTTGATACCGTTTTTCCAAACCGGAGACAGCTTTTTCAATCCGCCTTTAGCGATAGCGTTCATATAACCTGAAGCTACAGCATCCAGTTCGTTATGGTTAGGAAGTGAATCGCCGTACATGATACCCGGCATAGCTTCCTGAGGAACCATACCATATTTTTCGTAGCAAACTATGATATCTTCGAAGCTTCCACCCGGAGAGAAAGAAGCGTCACCGTGATAGCGTACATAGTTTACAGCACGGTCTTCCATTGTTTTGTGTACAACAAACATTTCAGACAAATCGAATTCTCCCTTTCCTGCACGCAACAGTTCTGCTTCGAGGAATCCCAGTGTTGAGAATGACCAGCAAGTGCTTGACTGGTTTTGGTCTTTGATAGAAGTGATAGGGTTTTCCTTTACAGTTGTAAACACAAAGCCTTCTTCTTCAGCTTTGTTCTTTTTGGGGCCTTTAGCATATACATTGCTAAAGCATACACCCAAAGCTAAAATCGCAACAAGTTTATTCATTGTTTCTTTTAGGGTTAAATTATTATTTGTTTATTTATTATTGTTCATTCATAATCTTTTCCACTTCTTCGATGGTAATAGGAATACGCTTGTCGCCAGTAAAGCGTGAACCTTCCGGAGTAATCAGAATATCATCTTCCAGACGGATGCCACCGAAATCCTTGAACTTGTATATAGCATCGAAATTCAAGTATTCAGTATTAATGTTTTCTGCTCTCCACTTGTCGATCAGTGCCGGAATGAAATAGCATCCCGGTTCGTCTGTGATGACGAAGCCTTCCTGCAAACGACGTCCCATACGCAAAGAAGCCAGTCCGAACTGATCGGAAGGACGAGTTTCATCGTCGTAACCCACGTAGCACTGTCCTAAATCTTCCATGTCGTGAACGTCAATTCCCATCATATGTCCCAGACCGTGAGGCATGAACAGCGCATGAGCTCCTGCTGCTACGGCATCATCTACATTGCCTTTCATCAATCCAAGATCTTTCAATCCCTGAGCCAGTACCTTGCAGACATCCAGATGGACAGACTTATAAGTAACTCCCGGGCGAGCCAGTTCCAAAGCACGGTCGTGGCATGCCAGTACAATGCTGTATACGTCACGCTGGCGATCAGTAAATTTACCGCCTACAGGTATGGTTCGGGTATGGTCGGAACAGTAGTTGGTAACGCTTTCTGCACCTGCATCAGTCAGCATCAGACGGCCTGTCTGAAGAATCTGGCTGTGGTCATGATTGTGAAGCGTCTGTCCGTTCTGTGAAAGGATAGTGGCAAACGATACCATATTTCCGTATGATGCAGCGATACCATCCAGTATGCCGGCAATGTATTGTTCCGAAACTCCCGGTTTGCACAGGCGCATGGCAGCCGTATGCATTTCGTAACCGATGTTGCAGGCTTTATCTATTTCCTCAATTTCGCATGCTTCTTTTACTGAACGCAGGCTTACTACAGCCTTTATCAGCTCCAATGAAGCATGTTGTCTAGCCATGGAAGCACGGATTCCGGTCAAATCTTCCAGAAGCATCATGTTGTCGTAGCGGTAAGGAGGCAGGAAGTGAATCTTGCGTCGTTGTGATATGGCCTTTCCTACTACTTCTTTCAGTCGTGCAAACGGAAAACTTTTTTTCACTCCTACACGTTCTCCCAGTTCCTTTACACTGGGCTGAGGGCCCATCCAGATAATGTCGTCCATCGTTACGTCATCGCCGAAGAAATAATCTTCCTCAGCATCAACGTCCAGCACTCCTGCATATCCGGGATGTGAATGTCCGAAGAAATAGAGGAACGAGCTGTCTTGACGGAATTTATATGTATTATCGGGATAATTGGCAGGGGCTTCATTGTTTCCCAGTATCAGGATAATACCACTACTGACTTTCTCTCTAAGTGCCTTACGGCGATTGCGGTATACTGATGATTCGAACATATTGTAATTGTTAAAGTGAAATTATTGTAATAAGTGTTGCAAAAGTAGGAAATTAAATTGAATTATGTCCTAACCATTTTCCTAAAAAATGTATCTTTGTGAAACTAAACTATTGTATGTTATGAAACTAGATTTGAAGAATATGGGCCTTGTTCTTGAAGGAGGAGGCATGCGTGGGGTTTTTACCTGCGGAGTATTAGACTATTTCATGGATCATCATATCGAGTTTCCATATGGTATTGGTGTTTCGGCTGGAGCATGTAATGGACTTTCTTACATGTCGCATCAGCGTGGACGTGCCAAATATAGCAATATCGATATGATGGCAAAGTATCATTATATCGGGTTGAAGTATTTGTTGTATCAGCATAGCATACTAGACCAAAAACTATTGTACGAGATTTTTCCAGAAGAATTGCTTCCGTACGACTATCAGGCATATTATGAAAATCCGGCACGGTTTGAAATGGTTACAACAAACTGTGTGACAGGACGTGCCTGTTATCTGGAAGAAAAGAAAGATAAAGAGCGCCTGCTGGCGATAGCAAAAGCTTCGAGCAGCTTGCCTTATGTTTGTCCCATTACGTATGTCGACGGACGTCCGATGTTGGACGGAGGAATAGTCGATTCGATACCTGTACTGCGTGCCATAGAGCAGGGATATGAACGCAATGTTGTCGTATTGACGCGAAACAGAGGGTATCGTAAATCGGAGAAGGATATTCGGGTGCCACGGTTTATTTATACACGTTATCCAAGGTTGCGCGTTGTGTTAAGCCGGCGTTGTCAGGTTTATAATCAACAGTTGGAAATGATTGAACGGATGGAGGATGAAGGTCGGATCATTGCAATCCGTCCCGAACAACGGGTTGTAGTCAACCGTATAGAGAAGGATATCAAGAAGTTGACCAGTCTGTATGAAGAAGGTTATGCATGCGCAGAAAAAGTCATGGGGCAGTTCTTGTAAAAAACTGTATAGGCTTTTTATAGTGTATCAATACTGATGTCTTTTGTCGGAAATTAAGAGGGTTTTTGATACCAGCTTTCCTTCATGTAGGATATCTACCATTTCCTTTTTTACGTGCTTATTTTCTTGTAAAGGATATAAAAGTAAAAAAAGCATACTTGAAATTTCAAAAGTAGTTTTCAATCTTTCCCAATCAGAGTAGAAATGAAATTAGAAAACAGCTTTTGGTAGCTCAAAAACAAGTACGGCAGCTTTCCAATAGAGGAAGGCTGCCGCACTTGTTTTTATTGTTGACTCCGGTTTGACAGAACCGGAGTTTATTTTTATTTTCGGTTATTTGCTGTTTATTTTGCAAAGCTAACCGCACGAGTTTCACGGATAACTGTAATCTTAACCTGTCCCGGATAAGTCATTTCATCCTGAATCTTCTTAGCTATTTCAGTAGACAAGCTTTCTGTTTGTTTGTCGTCTATCTTGTCTGCACCAACGATTACGCGCAACTCGCGACCTGCCTGAATAGCGTAAGTTTTTGTAACACCCGGATAAGACATTGCAAGCTGTTCCAAATCGTTCAAACGTTTGATGTAAGCTTCTACGATTTCGCGGCGTGCTCCCGGACGTGCACCAGAGATAGCATCACATACCTGTACGATAGGAGCCAGCAAGCTGGTCATTTCTACTTCATCGTGGTGAGCTCCGATAGCATTGCAGATATCAGGTTTTTCCTTATATTTCTCAGCCAGCTTCATACCAAGCAGTGCGTGTGGTAGTTCTGGTTCTTCATCAGGTACTTTACCTATATCGTGCAACAATCCGGCACGTTTAGCTTTTTTCGGATTAAGTCCCAGTTCCGAAGCCATGACAGCACACAGGTTGGCTGTTTCGCGTGCATGCTGCAACAGATTCTGTCCATAAGAAGAACGATATTTCATCTTACCGATGATACGGATCAGTTCAGGATGCAGGCCATGAATACCCAAGTCGATTGTAGTACGTTTACCTGTTTCGATGATTTCATCTTCTACTTGCTTACGCACTTTTGCAACAACTTCTTCGATGCGTGCCGGATGAATACGTCCGTCGGTAACCAACTGATGTAAAGCAAGACGTGCAATTTCACGGCGGACAGGGTCGAATGCAGACAATACGATTGCTTCAGGTGTGTCGTCTACAACGATTTCTACTCCGGTTGCTGCTTCCAGCGCGCGGATGTTACGGCCTTCACGACCAATGATACGTCCTTTTATTTCATCTGATTCGATATGGAATACCGTTACAGAGTTTTCAATAGCAGTTTCAGTAGCAACTCGCTGGATAGACTGGATAACGATACGTTTAGCTTCACGGTTTGCTGTAAGCTTAGCATCATCCATAATGTCATTGATGTAAGATTGAGCCTGAGTTTTGGCTTCTTCCTTCAACGATTCTACCAGACGTTCCTTTGCTTCTTCAGCAGAAAGTCCTGAAAGTGCTTCCAGTTTCTCACGTTCCTGTGATTGTAACTGATCTAATTCTTCTTTCTTCTTTTCAATGATAACCAGCTGTGCGTCCAGATTTTCCTTGATGGCTTCATTCTCGTTGCGTTTACGCTGCAACTCTTCATTTTTCTGGTTCAGCACCATTTCGCGCTGTTTCAGCTTGTTTTCTGCCTGTTGAATTTTTTGATTACGAAGAGCAACTTCCTTTTCCAGATCAGCCTTTTTATTCAGGAATTTCTCTTTTACTTCCAGAAGTTTGTTTTTCTTTATAACCTCAGCTTCTGTTTCCGCTTCCTTTATAATTTTATCATATCGCGCTTTCAAGCCATACTTGAAAAAGCAATATGAAAGTGCCCCTCCAATCAGAAAGGCGATAACCGTTAATATTACTAATGTCAACATTATAAGTAGTTTAAAATATAAATAAAAAACGCACAAACTTTCTGTCAGGCTGTTTTCCTGACGTCAAGCTTGTGCGCAAATGTTTTCTATCTTTCGTTTACTAAACGCTTACTCACTCTTTTTACCGATACACTCGTCTATATCTTGTTCCAGTTGTTTCAGCTTTTCCAGATAAGGCGTGGTATCATTACGGTCTTTCATAGACATATTTTCAAAAGCCAGTTCCAGGGCTGTCATAACCCAATACTTCTCAGTATTGAAGTTCGGGAACTTATTGCGGTATTTGTTTAGCTTATAGTCAATCTGTTTGGCTGCATCCCGATATAAATGTTCCTCTTCACGTTTGATAATGAGGGGATATCGTTCATTGTCAATCAGCAGATGTATTTTCATTTGGTCGTCCGTCATGTTCTTTTCACCGTTTAAATTATTCATTCAGCAAAGCGATACATTTGTCGACTTCACGCACAAGCTTCGCCAATCGTTGTTTGGTATCTCGGAGTTCATTGTCGTTGATACTGATTATGCGAGCTGTTTTCAAATTGGTATACATGGCTTCCAATTCTTTTCGGCTATTTTGAAGTTCGGCTATTTCAACTTCTTTTTCAGCAAGAAGTTGACGGAGAGATGCATTTTCTTTTTGTTGTTCTTCATATAAATACATAAAATGCCTCAGTTTCCCTTCGAAAGTATTCAATAGCTTTTTGTCTTCTTCCGTCATTTTGTACCAAAATTGTATACAAATATAGTGGATTGAAGAGAAACACAAAAATTTTTGCTCATATTTTCTTTTAAATAGGATAAAATTTAAGGGATATTGGGCAAATTTTCGGGTGGAATCAGAATGTTGACACTTTTTTGTTGTTAAAAGAATTGGATGTATAAAGGTTATACATGGAATGAATAAAAATGAAAAAATCGCTTCGGATTCTTTATGTTAAGATGCTCCGAAGCGATTTTTTACTTATATCTTAGAGATGCTTATCTTTTTTCGATATCTCCATTGATTAGTGTTTGAGGTTCTTCTTTCAGTAAACCACGATTTTTGAGTAACGCATCTATCTTAGGTTCGCGGCCACGGAAATTCTTATACATAGTCATGCCATCGTCGATGCCACCCGGTGTCAGGATATATTTACGGAATTTGTCTGCCATTTCTTTGTTGAAGATGTCACCTGTTTCCTTGAAAGCCTGAAATGCGTCACAGTCTAATACCTCAGCCCACATATAGCTGTAATATCCGGCTGTATATCCACCTCCCATTGTGTGACTGAAATTGGTAACACGGTAGCGTGGATAGATTTGTGAAGGAATTCCGCGTTCTTTCAGTTTTTGAGATTCGAACTCCATAACATTCAGGTCAGAAGGAACTTCTTTCAGTGTATGTAAGTCCATATCTGTAAGCGAAGCAGCCAGATATTCTACTGTAGCAAAACCCTGACCGTATTTAGCGCTTTCTTCTATTTTCTTTACCAGTTCCATTGGTATTACTTCGCCTGTTTTGTAGTGTTTGGCGTAGATGTTCAGCACTTCCGGCTCGAATGCCCAGTGTTCATTTATTTGCGAAGGAAGTTCTACAAAGTCGCGTTCAACATTGGAAACTCCCGGGTAGTGTACGTCGCACATGAAACTGTGCAAGGCATGTCCAAATTCATGGAACATAGTTGTTACATTGTCAATGCTTTGCAAAGCAGGTTTGTCACCGCTTGCAGTTGTCATGTTGCATACGTTTACAACCACTGGCAGAACTCGTTCATTGCCGTTATAGCTCTGATCTCTGAAACCTGTACACCAGGCTCCGGCTCCTTTACCGTCACGCGGGTAATAGTCGCTGTAGAAGAGGGCAAGTACTTTACCATCTTTATCGATCACTTCCCATGACTGAGCTGTTTTTTCATACACGGGGAATTTATCTGTACATTCTCTGAAAGTCAAGCCATAAAGTTTGTTTGCTACATAGAAGATACCTTTCAGTACATTGTTGATTTCAAGGTATTCTGAAACTTTATCTTCATCGATAGCATATTTGGCTTGTTTAGCTTTATTAAGATAGTACATATAGTCCCATCCTTCCGGCTCGAAGTTATAGCCATCTTTCTTTATTTCAGCACGTATATCATTCAGCTCTTCTTTAGCTTTTTCTACAGCAGGAGTCCATACCTGGTCGAGCAAGCGGTATACATTCTGTTCGTTTTTTGCCATACGATTGTCGAGGGCAAGAGAAGCATAATCTTCATATCCCATCAGCTTAGCTTTTTGTAAGCGTAAAGTAACCAGTTTGCGGGATATTTCTTTATTGTCATACTGGTTGTTCTGATTTCCTCGATTGTAATATGCATCATATACGCGATGACGCAATTCACGGTTTTTACAGTATTGTAGAACAGGGTTACAGCTTGGACGCTGCATATTGAACATCCATTTTCCTTTCTGTCCGTTTTCTTCTGCCATTTTAGCGGCAGCTTCGATATTTGCTTCTGGAAGTCCTTCCAGTTCTTCCAGCTTGTCGACTGTAACAAATGTGTTATTGGTTTCGTGCATCAGGTTTTGGCTGAATGTAAGTTCCAGCAGTGATATTTCACTGTTCAGCTTACGTAATTCGGCTTTCTGCTCATCATTTAATCCAGCGCCGCCACGGATAAAACGCTTGTACACATTTTCCAGTAGTTTGGTCTGTTCTTTATCTAATCCAAATTTTTTCTGATTGTCGTAAACTTCTTTCACTTTTGCAAAAAGCAATGGATTCAAGTAAATATCATCGCTGTGTGCAGAAAATAATGGAGACAGTTCTTTTTCCAAAGCGCGAGTCTCTTCGGTTGAGTTGCTACTAGCGATAGGTCCGAAAACATATTCTACTTTAGTAAGCAGTTCTCCACTGCGGTCGAGTGCAACGATAGTGTTTTCGAAGTCGGGTACTGCGCGATTTCGGATAATAGCATTGATTTCCTGTTTCTGTTCTTCCATTCCTTTCAGGAACGCTTCACGGTAGTTGTCGATAGTAATTTTTTCGAATGGAGCAATTTCATACGGAGTACCATACGATTCTGATAGAAATGGATTGGTACTTTGTGCCATGCTGCTTCCTCCCAATGCCAGAGCGAAGGCGGCTGTGAATAAACATTTCTTCATTTTGTTAAATATAGGTATGTTAATTGTTATAATCTTTGAGCGCAAATATAACGAAATGTCAGGAATTTAACAAGTGGGGCAGATTGCCTGTTTTTATATTTGATGTTTTTCGTTTTTAGGTAAGTGTGTAGTTCTTTCTGTATAGGTTAGAGAAACTCTATATTTTAGTCGACGAATCTCTTGAGTTATTACATTGACCCGTTTTTACGTTGTCCTATAAAAGTAGATAAAGATTTTGGTTTTGAACATAAAAAAAGTGTAAACCTCGCAAATGCTTGATTTACACTTTTTATTGGCGGAGAGACAGGGATTCGAACCCCGGGTACCTCGCGGTACAACGGTTTTCAAGACCGCCGCAATCGACCACTCTGCCACCTCTCCAAAACTCTTTTGTAAGAGTGCTTCCTTTCAAAAGCGATGCAAAGGTACGTAAAATTTTGTAATAAGCAAGCATTTGGGTAAAAAAAGTTTTTAGAGAGGTGGCTTTTGATAATAAATACATATCTTTGTAAAATTAATAACACTTAGAAAACTTGATTATGAATAAGGCGATTATTACTGTAGTAGGTAGAGATACAGTGGGTATCATAGCAAAGGTATGTTCTTATCTTGCTAAAAATAATGTAAACATATTGGATATTTCTCAGACTATTGTTCAGGAGTATTTTAATATGATGATGATTGTAGATATGGCGAATATAGAAAAGCCTTTCGAGCAAATAGTAACTGAACTGGTAGAAGCCGGAAATGAAATCGGAGTACAGGTGAAATGCCAGCGTGAGGAAATATTCAATAAAATGCATCGTATCTAAAAAACAGTATTGCTATGATTAATATATCCGAGGTTCTCGAAACCAATAAGATGATAGAGAAAGAAAATCTGGATGTACGTACCATTACTATGGGAATAAACTTGTTGGACTGTGCCGACAGTAATCTGGATGTTCTCTGTCAGAATATATATAATAAGATGACCCGCTTTGCTAAAAATCTGGTAAAAACGGGAGAGGATATTGCCAAGGAGTATGGAATTCCTATCGTGAACAAACGTATTTCTATTACTCCTATAGCATTGGTTGGAGGTACTGCATGCCATACTCCGGATGATTATGTAAAGATAGCACAGACATTAGACCGGGTTGCAGAAGAATTGGGAGTAAACTTTATCGGAGGATATTCTGCTATTGTTTCGAAAGGCATGACCCGAAGCGATGAATTGCTTATTCGTTCTATTCCTAAGGCTTTGGCTTGTACGGAACGTATTTGCAGCTCAGTGAATGTGGGATCGACTAAAACAGGCATCAATATGGATGCTGTTCGCCTTATGGGAGAAATAATCAAGGAGACTGCGGAATTGACTAAGGAGCGTGATTCTTTGGGATGTGCTAAACTGGTCGTATTGTGTAATGCTCCCGATGATAATCCATTTATGGCAGGAGCTTTTCATGGAGTATCGGAAGACGATGCTATTATAAATGTTGGTGTCAGCGGACCGGGCGTTGTGAAATACGCATTGGAACAAGTACGTGGTGAAGGTTTTGAGGTACTTTGTGAAACTATCAAGCGTACAGCCTTTAAGATTACACGTGTCGGACAGCTGGTTGCACAGGAAGCTTCTCGCCGTTTGGGCGTTCCTTTCGGTATCATTGATTTGTCACTTGCTCCAACTCCGGCTATTGGTGATAGTGTAGCCGAAATATTACAGGAAATTGGTTTGGAACATCCGGGAGCACCTGGAACCACAGCTGCTCTTGCTTTGTTGAACGATCAGGTAAAGAAAGGTGGAGTAATGGCTTCATCGTATGTTGGAGGACTAAGTGGAGCATTTATTCCTGTCAGTGAAGATCAGGGTATGATAAATGCAGTAGAAGCCGGTGCTTTAACTTTGGAAAAACTGGAGGCGATGACTTGTGTTTGTTCAGTAGGCTTGGATATGATTGCTATCCCAGGAACTACATCTGCTGCAACTATTTCGGGTATTATTGCCGATGAAACAGCTATTGGTATGATTAACCAGAAAACCACCGCTGTGCGTATTATTCCTGTAGTGGGTAAAGAGGTTGGTGATACTGTTGAGTTTGGTGGATTGCTGGGATATGCTCCTGTGATGCCTGTCAACCGTTTTAGCTGTGAGGCTTTTGTAAATCGTAAGGGACGTATTCCTGCGCCGATTCATAGCTTTAAAAATTAATTATTGCTTTTTATATGAGAGATCAGCCGGATTCGATAGAAAAGAATTCGGCTGATTTTTTTGTTTCGAGAGACAAGCGAGTCTTTATATTTCAATAATAAAATGCAATTAATTATTTTACTTGTGTGTTTTATTTGGTCTTCTGAAAGTGTTTTGAAGGCAAGTTAAGATCTTATTTGAAAAAGAATTATAAAACCATCGGGATATTTTTAAATGTTATCATTATTTATTGGTTAAAAAATGAAAATATTTTACTGATATTCTTGCTGATTTCAAAATTAAATTCTTTCTTTGCGGAGAACAAAAATAAACTTTAACTAAACCTATTAAAGTCAATTATTGTATTTAATTATTGCATCCGGGTGATAATAATACTTTGATAGTTAACCTTAATTTTTTATGAAAAAGAATCAATTTTGTCGGGAGGTGAACTCTCCTTGGACAAGGAGACTTTTACACTCTGTCCCCATTGCCCTTAGTTTGTTTGTCGCAATTAGTTCTGCAGCAGAAGCAATGGCTGCGAATGTTACTGAAGTTTCTGCATCTCAGCAAGTTACAGAATTTACTGGTACTGTTGTCGATGTAAATGGTGATCCGTTGATTGGAGTAAATGTAGTAGAAAAAGGTACTGAAAATGGTGCTATAACGGATTTTGAAGGAAACTTTTCTTTAAGCTTATCATCTCCGAATGCTGTTTTAGTTTTTTCTTATATAGGCTATGTATCACAGGAGGTTTCGGCTAAAAATCAAAACGGTGCAAAGATAGTCTTGAAAGAAGATACTGAAACTTTGGATGAAGTCGTTGTTATTGGTTATGGAGCTGTTCGTAAGGCTGATGTAGCAGGAGCGGTTGCTGTACTTGATAATAAAAGCTTTAAGGATCAGCCTATAACGCAGGTTTCGGATGCTTTGCAAGGACGTGTTTCTGGTGTACAAGTGGAAAACAGTGGTGTGCCAGGCGGTAGCGTAAAGATTCGTGTGCGCGGTTCTGGTTCTATTAATAAAAGTAATGATCCTTTGTATGTAGTGGATGGTATTGTGCGGGAAAGTGGTTTGGATGGCATTAATCCAGAGGATATACAGTCTATGCAAGTCTTAAAAGATGCTTCTTCTACAGCTATCTATGGTTCTCGTGGTTCAAACGGTGTTGTATTGGTTACGACAAAGACAGGGTTGGCTGGAGCTACTCAAGTAACTTTGGATGCCTCGTTTGGAGTTGCAAATGTATATAAACGCTATGATTTGCTTAATTCACGTGAATATGCTTAGGCTTTGGTCGATGCTGGAAAGAAAACGCAAGATGAGATGTCTGCTTATTTGAATGGTACGAATCCAGGAATAGACTGGCAGGATGAAATTTTCCGTACAGGTATTACTCAGAATTATAAAGTAGCGGTATCGTCTGGTAATGATAAGACTCAGTTCTATTTGTCCGGCAACTATATGGGACAGACTGGGGTTGTAATAGAGTCGAAGAATGAACGCTATCAGGCTAAAGCTAATGTTACGTCACAAGTTACTCCATGGCTGCATGTGACGGCAGATGTCAATGCTTCGCATAATATACGTAAAGGAGGATCTTTTGCTACTGGAAAAGATAATCCGATCTGGATTGCCATGAACTATTCTCCTACTATGCAGATGATGGATGGCAATAATTATGCGAAGGATCCTATTAACTCCATAGCCAGCAATCCTGTAGGTATTTTGCGTTTGCAAGGTGGAGAAACTATGACTGATGTGTTTACCGGACACGTAGATTTGCGTTTTAATCTTGCAAAAGGACTGACTTTTACGACAACTAACGGTGTTGACTATTACGATGCCAAATCATACAGTTTTTCTTCTAAACGGGTGAATCCGTCGAACAGCATGGGAAATAGTGATACCTACCGTATGATGTTGCAGAGTTCTAATAACTTTACTTACATGGGTAAGTGGAATAAGCACTCGCTGACAGCTACTGCCGTATACGAAGTAACGAAGTATGAGGAACGTCTGATGAATATTTCCGGAAAAAATCTTTTGACGGAATCTGTCGGTTGGTGGGATGCAAGTATGGCTCAAAGCCGCGATGTAAGTAATGGTATACAGAACTGGGCACTGGTTTCCGGAGTAGCGCGTGTGATGTATAATTATAACGACCGTTATCAGCTGACAGGTACTTTCCGTGCTGACGGTTCTTCTCGCTTCTCTAAAAATAAATGGGGATTCTTTCCTTCTGTAGCTGCTGCCTGGACTATCAGCAATGAAAAGTTCATGAAGAATGTCAAGGCTGTACAAGACTTGAAACTGCGTGCTAGTTTTGGTATCGTGGGTAATCAGGCTATTGATCCGTATTCTACTTTAGGACTGATGACGCAGACTAAATATAATTTTGGAACAAGCAGTGACTATGTCGGTTATTGGGCTAATGATATTGCAACTCCTGAACTTACATGGGAAAAGACTCGTCAGTTTGATGTTGGTCTGGATTTTTCAATGTTCAATCACCGTTTGTCAATGAGTGTCGATTACTTTGATAAGCGTACTACCGATGCTTTGCTTAAAAAGACAATGCCTAATTATAAAGGTGGTGCAAGTTATTGGGTGAATGATGGAGAAATCAGTAACCGAGGTGTAGATATATCACTGACTGCACATTTGATTCAGCATAAGAATTTTACCTGGTCGACAACTGTAAACGGAACTTATCTGAAGAATCGTGTAGAAAAACTTGCTGGAGGTGAAAACGATTATTTCTTCGGCTCAAAGCCGGCTTCAGGTATGGTGGATGAGGCTAGTATCATTAAGCCGGGATATGCAATCGGATCTTTCTATGGTTATATCTGGACTGGGCTTGATGAATCTGGTAAGGATACTTATCAGGATATGGATAATAGCGGAACAATTGATGGATCCGATCGTCGGGTTATCGGAAAGGCAACTCCTGACTTTACTGTAGGATGGAATAATACATTGACTTACAAAAATTGGGATCTTAACTTATTCTTCAACGGAGCCTTCGGAGCTGACAGATTGAATCTGGCACGTTTTACAATGGCTTCAATGGTAGGCGATTCTCGTTTTATTACATTACGTGAGGCTTATACTGATAATTTTGATAAGGTGGGACAGTCGGCTATATATCCGGGGCTGAAGGTGGCTGGAAATAATTATCAGGCTGTATCTACCAAGTGGGTTGAAGATGCCAGCTATGTAAGACTGGAAAATATCAGTTTATCGTATAATCTGTCGAAAAAAGTAACAAAGTTTGCCGATATCCGTTTGACACTAAGCTGCCAGAATCTCTTTACTATTACCGGTTATAAGGGTATGGATCCGGTTGGAACAACTTTCTCTAATGATAATGTGGATGTGGATGCAGGTATTGATATGGGAGCTTATCCTACTCCTCGTACTTTTACCTTCGGTGTGCGCATGAACTTTTAACCTTTAATCAAATTGATATGATATGAAAACAAAGATATTTCTGGGCTGTATCATGGCAGCTTCATTGATAACTGTTTCCTGTTCGGACTTGCTTCAGGAAAATCCTCAGGGAAAACTTACTCCAGAAGGTTATTTCAGTACACAGGAAGAACTGGATATGAGTGTATATTCGTTGTACAGTAAAGTAAATTATTCACAAACTCGTACCAATCCTCAGTATCCTCAGTGGCAGGGAGATGATATTACGACCAATCCGGGAAGTAACAAGCAGGCCGCTGCAGAAATAGACCGTTTTGCTCCAGTGAACTCTAATAAAGGAGTAAAAGATTGCTGGTCCGACCATTATGCAATTATAAAAGCTGCTAATTTTATTATACAGAACGCTTCGAAAACTCCTACTGATGCTGCTTCGCTGAATCAGGCTATAGGTCAGGCTAAGTTCTGGCGTGCTTATGCTTATTTTACGTTGGTACGCCTTTTCGGAGATATTCCATTGACACTGACCAATGAAAACGATGATTTCACTATGAAACCTAGCAGTGTAGAACAGGTGTACGAGCAAATTGTAGCCGACCTTACTTCGGATGAATGTGAAGGACTACCCGCAAGTTATAAGAATGCACCGGCTTTCTTGAATGGTGTAAATGTATATGTAACCAAACAAGCAGTAGAGGCTACGCGTGCTGCTGTGTATATGGCTATGGCCGGATGGCCTTTAGAGAAAGGAACTGCTTATTATAAAAAAGCAGCCGATGAAGCCAAGAAGGTGATAGAAGGTGAACGTAATGGAACATATGATATTCGTATGGATGAGAATTTTTACGATGTATATGCCATGAGTAATAACTATAATAAGGAAACCATTCTTGGAATTAATTATTCTCCAAATGTAGACTGGGTGCAAGATTCCCAACTTACTTCATGTGATCAGTTTGAATCACTTGGTGGATGGGGAGATGCATGGGGAGAAATCCGTTTCTGGCAGAAATTTCCGGAAGGTCCTCGCAAGGATGCCACTTATGACCCACAGATTCTGAAACCTAATAAAGATGGAAACGGGTATGAACTGCATAACTGGTATGACAAATCAGAAGACGGTTGGGTGATTCCGGAATGTCATCCGATGTTCAGCGTCTTTTCTGTAAACTGGGAACCGTCGACAAAGACTAATATTGATGCTCCGTATGATTATACGTTGCCTGCAAGTCAGAATATGTGTAATGGGCATCGTCATCGTCTGATACGCTACGCAGAAGTGAAACTGTGGTACGCAGAAGCTGCTGCCCGTGCGGGAGAAAGCGATTTGTCATTGGCGAAACAATGTCTGAAAGACGTGCGTAAGCGTGGAATGGTAGGTGATACCTATGGAACAAAGAAAAAAACGTATGAAGACGATGGAAAATGGCAAGTTATAAATGGAGTAAATATTGATGCAATGAATGCTTCACAGCTTGCTGAGGCTGCTTTAGAGGAACATGGATGGGAAGTTGCTGGTTATTGGGTTGCTATGGTAACTCGCCGGGCAGACCAGTTCCGTATGAAGCTTCTACAGAAAACGTTTGAAGAACGTCAGGGCAATCCTGAAATTGAAATAGTGCCGGGAGTAAAGGTGAAAGAAGGTGTAGAAGTAAGCGGCTCATGGAATGATAAGATGGTATATATGCCTTATCCAGATACTGATTCGGCTAAAAATCCAAACCTTTAATTTAGAAGATGGTTTTCGGTTTTCAGTAAGGTATATTATATAATCGAGACTGTAGAGAGAGAAGGAGGTTCTACCGGATAAAATGCCGGGGAACTTCCTCTTTTCGTGTTTTTACTGTAGCAGCAAGCTTTGGGAATTTTATAATAAATATTCGAGTTTGGAAAAATTGTTTAGGCGTAGCTTGGAAATGTATTAGAACACTGCTGGATTTGTGCTATCTTTGTGCCTGAAATATTTTAACCTGTATGACAGATTACTTGAATGAACTGAATGAAAGTCAGCGTGCTGCGGTGTTATACAATGATGGTCCTTCTCTTGTTATTGCAGGAGCCGGATCGGGAAAAACCCGTGTGCTGACTTATAAGATAGCTTATCTGCTGGATAACGGTTATGAGCCGTGGTCTATTCTTGCTCTGACTTTTACCAATAAGGCTGCACGTGAGATGAAGGAACGTATTGCGCGTCGGGTAGGAGCGGAACGTGCGCGATATTTATGGATGGGGACTTTCCATTCTATCTTTTCACGTATTTTGCGTACGGAAGCGGCTGCCATTGGTTTTTCTGCAAATTTTACTATTTATGATGCCGCCGATTCGAAAAGTCTGATCAAGGCCATTATCAAAGAAATGCAGCTGGACGATAAAGTGTATAAGCCGGGAGTGGTACAGTCGCGTATCAGTAATGCCAAAAATCATCTGATGCTTCCCGATGCCTATGCTGCCAGTCGTGAACTTTATGAAAATGACCAGGCTGCTAAAATACCGGCTGTGCGCGATATTTACCGGAGATACTGGGAGCGTTGCCGGCAGAGTGATGCCATGGATTTTGACGACTTGCTGGTTTACACCTATATATTGTTTCAGACACATCCGGAACTGTGTGACAAGTATGCTTCTCGCTTCCGCTATGTCTTGGTAGATGAGTATCAGGATACTAACTATGCACAACATTGCATTGTACTGCAACTTACAGAAAAATATCGCCATGTTTGTGTTGTAGGTGATGATGCGCAGAGTATTTACTCTTTCCGCGGAGCGAACATCGACAATATTCTGAAGTTTACAAGTTTATATAAGGATGCCCGCTTGTTTAAGCTGGAACAGAATTATCGTTCTACGCAGACCATTGTCAAGGCGGCAAACAGTCTTATAGAGAAAAACAGGGAGCAGATACGTAAGGAAGTTTTCTCTGAAAACGATAAGGGAGAGCCTATTACGGTATTCAATGCTTACAGCGATGTGGAAGAAGGGGAGATTGTTGCAAACAAGATAGCCCAGCTCCGGACCAAAAAAGGATATTCATACGATGAATTTGCTGTATTGTATCGTACGAATGCCCAAAGCCGTATCTTCGAAGAGGCATTACGCAAGAGGGGAGTTCCTTACCGTATTTACGGAGGTTTGTCTTTCTATCAGCGTAAGGAAATAAAAGATGTGATAGCTTATTTCCGCTTGGCTGTCAATCCGAATGATGAGGAGGCTTTCAAGCGTGTTATCAATTATCCGGCAAGGGGGATAGGCAATACTACATTAAATAAGATTATTGATGCAGCCAATGTACATAGAGTAAGCTTGTGGAAGGTGTTGAACGAACCGCTGACTTATGGAGTATCTTTGACGAAAGGCACTCACACCAAATTGCAGGCATTCCGTGATTTGATTGCCGGATTTGTAGAAGCGGTTTCGCATACCGGAGCCTACGAGTTGGGAAAAGACATTGTCCGTCAGTCGGGTATCATCAATGATATTTATCAGGACCGTTCGCCTGAGAATTTGAGCCGGCAGGAAAACATTGAAGAATTGATAAACGGTATGCACGATTTCTGTGCCGATCGGGAAGAAGAAGGCAATACGCATATCCTGCTTACTGATTATTTGTCGGAAGTGTCGTTGCTTACTGATCAGGACAGTGAAGGGGCTGATGATGCACCCAAGGTGACATTGATGACCATTCATTCGGCAAAGGGACTGGAGTTTAAGAATGTTTTTGTTGTAGGCTTGGAGGAAAATTTGTTTCCTAGTCCGATGGCTGGCGATTCATACAAGCAGCTTGAGGAAGAACGCCGGTTGTTTTATGTAGCTATTACCCGTGCGGAAGAACACTGTTTTCTGTCGTTTGCCAAGACTCGCTTTAAATACGGTAAGGTGGAATTCAGTAATCCTAGCCGTTTCTTAAAAGATATAGATGCCAGATATTTGAACCTGCCTCAGGAGGATATCGTTTCCCGAAAGGTAGAAGAGGGGGCAAAGCGTTTTCGTCGTGAAATGGATTTGGACACTCCGCGGTATGTATCTGGCAAATCGCCGTCGATGTTTGATGGAGGTGAAATTCCCGAAGAACCTCGTCGCTTCGTCAAGCCGGCTGCTCCACGTGTACTGCGTAGAATCCCTGCGGCGGAAACTTCTGTCGGAACTTCTGCTTCTTCTCCTGCTGTAAATGGAGTTTGTGCCGGAAAGCAGATAGAACACGAACGTTTCGGTATAGGCGAGATTATTAAAGTTGAAGGAAGTGGAGATAACTGTAAGGCAACGGTACGCTTCCGCAATGCGGGAGAAAAGCAGTTGCTGCTGAAGTTTGCACGGTTTAAAATAATAGAATAAAGATTGATAAATATATGTTGGATGTAACAAAAGTTCCTTCTCCCTGTTATGTTATGGAAGAAGATTTGCTCAGAAAGAACCTGAGTCTGATAAAAAGTGTGGCAGAACGTGCCGGTGTGGAAATTATTCTTGCTTTCAAGGCTTTTGCCATGTGGAAATCGTTTCCGATATTCCGTGAATATATTCATTACACAACAGCAAGTTCTGAATACGAAGCCAGACTGGCTTTCGAAGAGTTTGGCAGCAAGGCTCATACGTATTCTCCTGCTTATACAGAGGCCAATTTTCCTGCTTTTCTGAAGTATAGCAGTCATATTACGTTCAATTCGCTGTCGCAGTTCGAGCGTTTTTATCCGCAGGCAAAGGCTTATCCGGAACATGTATCTTGTGGTATTCGTGTGAATCCAGAGTACTCGGAAGTGGAAGTAGAACTTTATAATCCTTGTGCTCCCGGAACCCGTTTCGGTGTGACTGCCGATTTGCTTCCCGACCGTTTGCCCGAAGGAATTGAAGGCTTTCATTGTCATTGTCATTGTGAGTCGAGTTCGTATGAGCTGGAACGTACATTGAAGCACATTGAAGAAAAGTTCTCCCGCTGGTTCCCTCAATTGAAATGGCTGAACTTGGGTGGGGGACACCTGATGACACGTAAAGATTATGATGTGGAACACCTTATCGGACTGTTGAAAGGTTTGCGTGAACGCTATCCGAATCTTCAGATTATTCTGGAGCCGGGATCAGCTTTTACCTGGCAGACCGGACCGCTGGTAGCATCGGTTGTCGATGTGGTAGAGAGCAGAGGTATACGTACAGCTATTCTTGATGTGAGCTTTACCTGCCACATGCCCGACTGTCTGGAAATGCCTTATCAGCCTAAGGTGTGCAATGCCGAAACTCTTCCGCCAGATGCAGTGAAGACTGCTGCTCCTGAGGACCATGTTTATCGTTTGGGCGGAAACAGCTGCTTGAGTGGTGACTATATGGGCAGTTGGAAGTTCGATCATGAATTGCAGATAGGCGAACGCATCATATTCGAAGATATGATTCATTATACGATGGTGAAGACAAACATGTTTAATGGAATTCATCATCCTTCTGTTGCTTTGCTCCACACTGATGGAGAACTGGAGGTGTATAAAACCTTCCGTTATGAAGATTATCGCGATAGAATGTGTTGATTATAAGTTACTTCTGACTGTAAGTCATAGCGTCCGTACACCTTCGAACAGGCTTGTGCGGACGTTTTTTATTGAAGATGCCTGACGGTTTAGATAGCTGTCGTTATCTTTCAAAAAAAATCGTACAAAGGTTGGCGGCTTTTGTACAAAAAATAAAAAAATATCGAGATGTTTTTCCTTAAATATGCTGAAGTTTTTTTCTACTTTCCCTGAATCTTGTTTTTGGAGGAAAAGGAGCTTGTGTAATTGCTTCAAAATGGGGTTGAAAAAGACAATATAATAGCTTTTGATGAAAAAAGTATTATAATGTTTTGGTAGTTTCGGAAAAAGCATTACCTTTGCACTCGCAATCGAAAAATCGCTTGCGCTAATTACAGAATGCGGAAATAGCTCAGTTGGTAGAGCATAACCTTGCCAAGGTTAGGGTCGCGAGTTCGAGTCTCGTTTTCCGCTCAAAGCGTGAAAGGTTTGCGCATGATTTGCCCAGGTGGCGGAATGGTAGACGCGCACGTTTCAGGTGCGTGTGTCGAGAGGCATGCAGGTTCGAGTCCTGTTCTGGGCACTGTTCAAATCTTTGTTTCGGAGGAATGGCGGAATTGGTAGACGCGCCACTTTGAGGGGGTGGTGACAGTTATGTCGTGTGAGTTCGAGTCTCATTTCCTTCACTGAAAATTGCGGAAATAGCTCAGTTGGTAGAGCATAACCTTGCCAAGGTTAGGGTCGCGAGT